>Ga0114930_10000832_pt1 | contig 31849 bp, 27 predicted proteins | sample AnhtaG_FD_87300 | JGI IMG/M metagenome (GOLD analysis project Ga0114930, IMG submission 87300) | Deep subsurface microbial communities from Anholt, Denmark to uncover new lineages of life (NeLLi) - Anholt_01485 metaG | ecosystem: Environmental > Aquatic > Marine > Oceanic > Sediment | place... | reverse complement strand
TATCTGACAAGGATCTTTTAACAGATGTTGTTGATTACGGCGTTCCGCGACGAGATCGTCCTAAACTTAGGCAAGTAAGTTATGAGGAGATGAAAAGTGGATATATCGAATTGAACGGTAAAAAAGTAAAATGTTCTCCCTTATCATCTTTTTACCATGCTAAAAAGATTGCTGAAATCCTAAAGATATGGATTCAAGAAGGTAAATTTTTCCTAAATCCGCCAGCGGAAACATTACCAACTGATACAGTGTTCAAACCAATGAAAATAACATCCGAATTGAAATTCGTAAAAGATTTAAAGAAAAAAGCAGAAACCTGCTACGATGACTGCGATATTAAGGTTGTAGCGGAAAAAATCGTACGAAATAATGTAAATCACATCGTAATTATTGACCGTGAAAGTATACTTAAGGGTATTGTTACCAGTTTTGACATTACAAAGGCAATCGCTGAGGATAAACAAAAATTGGAAGAAATCATTACAAAACGAGTTATCACAGCTTCAGATAATGATCCTCTTGATGTCGCGGCTCGAAGAATGAAGGCAAATGAAATATCCGCGTTACCTGTAGTAAACGATCAAAAAAAAGTAGTGGGAATTATTACTTCGGAGGAGTTGATGTGAAATGACCATAATTAACTGTACATTACCTTTTGGGATTATCAGAGACATTAATAACTATTCTAAAATTATTAATGAAATTTTGAAGTATGATATTACATTCAACATCTTAAAATTTTCAACGGGCTCAAACGGGGTAAACTTATTACTAGATGTTCCTGAAGATAAAATTAAAACGATAACAGAATCATTGAAAGGAAACAATGTAATTGTTAACAAGAAAGGGCGCGTTATAGTATTAGATAACTGTATAGATTGTGGAGCCTGTATCTCGTTATGTCCGACCGAAGCATTATATTTTAACGGTAATTATAAGTTAGAATTCTCCTATGAGAAATGTATTGGGTGTTTACTATGTTTAGATTCGTGTCCACGGTATGCGATTGAAGAAATGTGAGCAAATAAATTCTTTTTTTCTTTTACTTTTTCTTTGGTTACTGTTGAGTAATAATCTCAAAGATTTCCTCAAGACGAGGAGTTTTTCTAGTTAAAGAAATACAGCGTTCTTCTTCGCATCCTCTAAGAATAGAAATTAACTCATTCAAGTGAATTGTTGGAATTTCTAGTTTTTCGCCAAACCATTTTTCGATATTATCTCTATATTCTGGTTTACTTAAAGTATAGAGACAAGTTGGGCAAGGCATCAATAAAAAATCCGCTCCTACATTTTCTGCACTTTTTAACTTGTTATAAGTTATTTTAAGAGCTTCTCGGGGATTAATTAACAATTGGCTTGCTCCCCAGCCACAACAGCTCTCTCTTTCTTGGTAATCAATAGGAACTCCTCCAAAAAGCTCAATAAGACCCTCAAGTTTGGTTTTACTACCTAAATAACCATCTAGCGTTTTTTTATCCCTCGAAAGATTTAAGTAGTGGCAACCGTAGTGCACTGCAACTTTTAAGTCCCTTAGGTCGAACTTTAAAGTGTTAAGAACATCATTCCGTATAAGATACAAAAAATCCAAATCGTGCACCAGTTTTAGCTTAGGATCCTCTAAAATATTGTATATCCCGGGATACCTTTCTCCCTCAATTTTTTTACTAACTGAATTTAAGATTTCTTGAGTTTTTCCTCTTACTTCAGGGTTTTTTAAAAAATCTCTTCCCCTAAGAAGGGAATTGTAGCACCCATTACAACTAAAAAATGCAATGTCTGCTTGTTGATTCATTTCGCTAAGGTTTCTTTCATTAATCGCAGAAAATTGAGCTCGAGTGATAAGATTTCGCTGAAAAAAAGTACCACTACAGCACGATTGATTAATACACGTACTTGATTCTAACTGAAGCTCTTCTAATAAATCTTGAAATCCCCACCTTACTCCGGGGAAATACTTTTCTAAGCATGCATTAAACAAGCATAACCTTTTCTCCTTGAAATAATCCAAAGGATTTTCAGGGTGTTCCTTTTCAATTTCACGCAAATCTAACGCTAAACTATTAAAATTCATTATTTTCCTTCAGATTTTTTACTTTTTGATTTCTGTTTCCCTTTACTTGCTTTAAATACATATTTTATACGCGCAAAGTCGCAAATCGTGTTTAATTCGTCGATTCGTTCTTGTGGTAACTGCTCGCCTAATGGTTCTTCTAAAACAGTCCCTTTCGTTAGGAATCTTTCTGACATCTCAACGTATTTTCTTAAATCGTTATAACGAGGGCCAAAGCCTCTTTTAAAAGATTCGTTCCTTAGATTTATAATAAGCATGGGTATATTGATATTCTCTTTAGGACAGACTCGCTTACATCTTTCGCATAAGTAGCAATACCAGATATCTGAATCTTTTAAAACGCACTTATCTCCACGAAGAACCTTTTTAATTATTTTTCTGCTATTAAAATTAGATACTTTTGAAGCAGGACAATCGCCAACGCACTTTCCACACGCAATACACTGTATAATATTTTTATTTTCGTTTACATCTTCTACGAGTTCCTCGTAAAATTCCCAATTCCAATCCAGTTCAGTGTGTTTGTCCATTTTTTAAAGGTTTTCTATTTTTATTTGGATTAATTCAGATTCTTTGAGAGATTAATTGGTTATAATTGTTAGTGATTATAAGATTTATTGATTATAATAATATAGAAGAATGACACAAATTATTTATCCAAGTGGCCTTTAGCCTTTTCTTATCAAATTAATTAGGATATAGTAATTGAAGATTGGAAAAAATATATATTTAATAAAATTAATTTATGAATTACTTTAGTAAATATTATAAGAAAGCACATATAAGCTAAAATCAACAGTATAGTATATTTTTTCTGAGGAATTTATTTTATGGTTCTGTATAAGGATGGCAAAGTCTACTTGAAGATAGTTTATTGGGGCATGGGAGGCTCCGGAAAAACTACCATTCTAAAAACTCTGTTTCGAATAACTAAGGATACCAAAAAAGACATTGTCCCAATTGGTGATTTACAAATAATTGAAAAAGCAAGCGGTGCTACCTTATATTTTGATCGTGGTCTTTTTCAGTCTACTAAACAAAAAAAAGTTTATTACCGCGTTTATACTGTTGCAGGTCAAAAAGGATTCTCTCCTTTAAGGAAAAAGATTTTTGATAAGACCGAGGATCAAACTGACGCAGTTATTTTAGTAGTGGATTCGCAAACTAAATTTTTAGAGGATAACGTTGAATCTTTGTTGGAACTAAAGAACATGGCAAGAAATCGGTTAATTAGCGAAATTCCGATGATTGTAATGTTAAATAAACAGGATCTCGAAGATGTTATTGCTGAAGAGGATTTCAAACTCGTATTGAAGGATGAAAAATTATGGAACGAACCAGATAACAAATTATACAATTGGAATCCTTTAATTTACTCTTCATGCGCGATTTTTGAGCAACAAAAGGATATATATCGTAGTTTTCACGAGTGCGCCCGTAGAACAGTGCTCTATCATATTTACGGAGACGGCAAAGCGCCGTCAGATGAAGAAATACTCGATACTTCCATTATAAACATTTAATTTTAAACTTGAGTTCTCTTATTAATCAACACATCTTAAGTAGTTAAATAACAGTGTAGTCTGTGAATGATAATTTATCTTTAAGTTGACTAATCAACAACTCTACATGATACAAATATTGATCTAAAGATATTTCTTGGTTTTTATAACGAGAGGGCAATATTTTTATTATGTAGTAAGGTGTATATTTAATAAACCGAATATCAGTAAAGAGATATACGTTTCCTTTTGCTTCGAATATTATTTTTTTTTCGAGTAATTCTTCGAATAGTTCCTCTCTATTATTTAAGTAGTTAAGGCAATCGTGTACAGTCAACTCGTTTTTTCTTAGAATTCTAATCAAGTTATATACATCATTGTCGATTAAAAAATTGACAATTTCCATACTATCAATTTCTTGACTACAATTATAACTAGAGTAAAAATTGACTAATTCTTCTTTAAATTTATTTACTACTTTCTCGTCTGTTTCTTCATCAGGTAATTTGTTAGGAGGTATTCGCATATAAGATAGATCTTTAATTAAGAAATAACATTCTTTGCTCCCTGGAAGCGATTTTTTCAGTATTAATTTTTCTCGAAGAAAAGATATTAACAATAAATCTATATTAATGGTAGAAAATCCGTATTCTTGTCGTAGAATTTCTGTTAATTCGGACTTAGAAATCACTCCGTTCCGAAGAATTTGTAATATTGTAGCTTTAATCTTTTCTTGGAAAAAGGTGATTAAATCTTCTCCTTCTAATTTGCTATAATTTTTTATTGTATTAAACGCTTCAGAGATTGCTCTGGTTATTTTGTTTGTGTTTATAAGCTCTAATAAGTTTTTCGTTATAACTGCTAAAATATCCGAAGAAATAATCTCACCCACTTTGCTTTTAGAAGCGACTATTAGCACTAGAAAATAAATTTCACCTTCATACTCTTGTATAACAGATACGATATTTCGATCTTTTTCTTCTAATAACGAGTCAAGTTCAATTAACGAGTTCTCTTTGTTTAATTCGTGTTGAGCCCATATTTTTAGAAATACATCTTTTGAAGGATATGTACCTTCCGGAGGATATTGAATTATTGGTATTGGTCCTGTACTCTTATTCCAATGTACAATAATTAATTTTTCCATTATAGTGGAATTATCATGCAGAAAAATGTTAAAGATATAATAAAATAAGGAAATTCAATAATAAATGCTATTGCTAAAAAAAGTCTAAAAAATCAAAATAACTCAGGATAATTGCTTTTAATTGATATTATAGTATCGAGTAATAGTTCATTCATTCTAACGCTCTCAGAAGAATTAACGCTTTCAGTAATATTTTTAATAATCTGATTAGCAAGAGCTTTATCTTTTTGAGAATAATTACGCTTCTTTAAGTTAAATAGGAAGCTGAATTCTTCTTCTAACCAGTTTAATTTTTGTATTAAACTGTCCTTTAGTATGTTTTCATAATCCCCACGCGCTAAAATCATATATTAAAAAACCCCTTTTTTAATATTAAATATATTCAACTATACCTCTAGTGGAGTGTAGCTTTAAATAATTTTGTAAGAAAAACATGTACTATTCTTCAAAAAGATATTAGCTACATATCTTAAAGATTTCCTAATGAAGAGTGTTAGGAGTTCTAAGAAACTGTCGAAAATTATGATTTGATTAAATTATTCAAAGAATTTTATTAAATTTCGTTATTTCTAAAGTGAAATCTTGTTATGGTTTTAGAAAGTTCCCAAATTGATTGGATATTGTTAGAATTTATCGCTTTAGTGAGATCATTGTATAATTTTGATAAAGAGGTATGGTCCTCTTTCATTAGTTCTTTTCCCTTTATTGAAGTTTCATTATTATTCATACCCAAAAATCAGATAATAAAAATTAAAAAAATGAATAATATCCCAATCATATATGTAAAAATGAAACACCAATTTAAAGAAAAAATAGAAATAGAGTTATTGTTCGAGATAGAGAAATCTCTCTAAATAATATACCCAGACTTGGGAATAACTGTTTCCTACAATCAGATCACTAGCATGTGCTGCGAAAGGAAAGGTTAGGAGTAAAGAATTTACATTATTATTGATTAATGAATTTTTAATTCTAATCCCATTATCTAGTGACACAAAATCATCTCTTAAACCTTGAAATATTATAGCAGGAGGATCGTTCGAATCGGCTAAATTACTGGGAGTAAATTTTTCAAATGCTAAAGGGTTTGAAATCGAATCACCTGGTAGCAAAAAGGAAGGTGAAAAATCAGGGGGATATACTGGAATTATTCCCTTAATATTTAGCGCATTACTAAAGTTGCCAGCAAAATAAGGATCGTTGTATCCTAAACCTATTACGCCCGTTAAATGACCCCCGGCTGATAATCCCATAATGAAGACTGAATTTAAATTAGCATTATATATGCTAGCATATGTTATTTCAAGTAGTTTAGTAAAGTTTCCTATTTGGTATACCATATCATGTAAAGTAAAATTACCCTTTACGTGATCAGGTGTAGGTATATATGAAGAATCTCCGGTGTCAAGTAAGCCATATTGGATGTCAAATACTATATACCCTTGAGCAGCAAGATATTTATTGAGCACAAGAACATCTCCCAAACTTTTATCTCCGTATTGCCAGCTCCCTCCATGAATCTTTATTATAATACTACCATTTCCGGGTAAATTGGCAACATTGCCTTTTGGATAATAGACATCAAAATAGAGTCGGATTCCATCATCATCGTAATATAAAATATTGGCGTCTACGTTACATTCTTTATGTGGAAAACCCAGAAAGTAATTATAGAAATTAAATTGGGTTGGTAAGAAATAATTTTCAGTAGATTGAGGAATTTGCGATCTCCACTCTGATCCATATGCCACATTAAACTCTTCTTCTGCAGTCTGTATTGATACTGGTACTGACGTAAGGGGTAATGCATTTATAAATGTCAGTAATAGCCCAATCGCTAAAATAATTATTCTATTCCAATTTTTAAAACGCTTTTTATGAGTCAATTTTAAAAGAAGTAAAGTTGTTGGTAAATACAAGAATAGCAGAAAACCAGTAATTTGAGAAATAAAAAAAGATAGAGCTATGGTTAAACCGTTTCTGATTGGAAAGAGTAGAATGATCGTAAAAAGTATTCCAACTAGAAAAGTAAGATAGCATAATAGCCTTAAAAAATGCTTTATATATTTTATTGATTTAGCTTTATTCAAAATTCCATGCACCTCTATTGTCAATGTTGTTAAAAGTCACGATACAGAAATGAAAACCATATAAAACCGATATTAGAAAACCAGAAATTATCATTATATTGCAAAGAATTAAAATGGGACCACTAATTATAAAAGCAGAGAAAACTACGCCAAAAACCATTAATAGAATGCTAGCAATAAATAATGCGAGATAATAATAAGAGATTCTATTTATTCGTTTTCCCATGAGGAAATCTTTATTTAAATAGATGTCTGTAAAGTAAACAAGAGCGGCATTCAGAAACCACGAAATAATTAATGCTAAACCGAATAAGTCGTACAAGGGGGAATTTGTAGGAAAGAAGAAGTAAATTATTCCTAGGGATAGAGAAAAAGCACTTAAAAATATCCCTAATTTACTAAGATATTTTATTACAGCTTTACTATATTTTTCTTTTTTCATTTTTTCTAAGTTAACTTTTGATTACTATGCATTTCATTCTCACTTTTAATAAACTTTTAGAAATAAGAAAACTCTTATTTTAATCATAGTAAAAAATATTGAGAATTTTTAAGAAGAAATCTCATCTTTTGTTTTCTTCCCGTAATGTCTACTCGTAAGGTAATAGGCTACAAACATAACGACTAATATTGCCAGTATTATCAACAAAACATTATTAAAGAACGCAGATTGAGCTTCAATTACTTCTAACGGTAGAGATGTCCAAACAACGGGAGGAACGATGCCTAATATCGACCCTAACCATGAATAAAAAAAAGCTCGAGGGATTGAACCAATTAAAGTACCAATACTGTATTTCTTAAAATCCATATCGACCAATCCAGAAGCGTAGCTTATTGGATCAAACGCTATAAAGGGCAAGAACCTAGCAACAATAATTGCTCCCATACCATATTTTTTGATAAAATTGTCTGCTAGATCGATAGCTTTGTCTCCTACAAACTTTTTAACCAGTGGACGACCTCCTTTTTTACTAATGTAAAAGCATAGTAAAGCTGCGGCCATAGACCCAATAATTCCCATTACGCCACCGCCTAATATGCCCCAAATTATCCCTGTAGCAAGTAAAACGATCTCAGAAGGTATTGGAACTATGAGTCCTTGGATAGCCATTACAACTATAAAGAGAAGAATACCCAAAAATCCTAAATAATAAATAGGATTTACAAACCAATCTATTACAAGTCGATAAAGTATTGTGCTATCCACGAAATAGATGTAATAAAGTAAAAAAAGTGAAAGCAGAACTAATACTATAAAAACGATAATGTACAAAATCGTTTTCTTATCATATTGAGAAAAATTTAAAATGTTTCTAAAGTAATTTTTCATCTTACTTGAAGACGATTTCTTCTCTTTTGTATTATCGTGAGTATCGCTCATTATAATCAAATTTTGCTTTTCATTTAGGTAAGATATGTAATTTAAATTTCTATATTAATTATTTTTTATCAAATTTCTGAATGGTAATTTTTAGAAACGAGATAAGAATTTGCCCAAAAAACGAGATTATAAAATGAAAAGATAATAAATAAATTCTAACTATCAAATTAGTAATGATTAATGTATTTGTAAATACTGATATTGGAAAAAAAGATGTCAAAAATAAAAACTTGGTCAGATATTAAGATACTAGCTTTAATTGCACTTTCAACATGGGTAATTCTTGCTATACTATTTGGATTTTTTGATTTGGCTATTTCAATAACAGTTGTTGATAAAACATCTATCTGGGGGAATTATGGGGCAGATTATGGTGAAACTCCTGGCTATGTATTAATTGCTATCGCCTTAGCAACATTACTTGGGAGTCTTTTTACAAATTTAAAATTGCAAAAAATACCTGCTTACGTTGGAATATTTATCGGCGTACTGTTCATTCTATTCATAGATGATGAAGATTTTGTTTACATTGGATGGAGCTTAATTATTTCATTACTCATTTATACCATTATCACTTGGAATAAAGACTGGAAACATTATAGAAATATTTCTGGTGTAATTGCTCTGTTAGCTGTTATAAATCCTTTAATATTTGTCCAAATAACTAAAATATTATGTGGAAGAATTAGATTTAAGGATCTTGTTCCTCCTGACTATACAAACTTTACCCAGTGGTTTTTACCACCGGGATTAAGTTTAGACAATCAATCGTTCCCTTCAGGACATACGGCAATGGGTTGGATGTTCTTACCATTACTAATAACTGTTAAAGACCGGAAAATTAAAGATCCATTGAGAATAATAATTACCGTATTAGTAATTGGATGGGGTTTATTTGTTGGGCTATCTCGAATAGCCGTTGGTGCCCACTATGCTTCTGATGTTCTCTTTTCAACTGGTGCTGCTACGATTGTTACGATATTTTTATATTCTAAATTCTATAATAAGAGAGAATAAGACATTTGATTATTCTCTTAAACATTTCTTTTTTTTTATATAGAATCAATTTAACGAGATGAACAAAAAAAGTGAAAGAAATTTTTAAAAATGTATACCATGTTGGGGATTCAGGTTGTTCAGTTTATTTAATAAACACAAATTCGGGTGAAGATCTTATTTTGATCGATTGTGGAATGAGCCTTGATATGATTAATAAAATTAGCATAGTAGGGCTAAACCCCAAAAATATAAAACACTGTATCTTAACTCATTTTCACATAGATCACACTGCAGCTTGTTCAGACTTGAAAAAAATGAATAAACAAATAAAATTCTTTGCTCATGATTTGGACGCAGATGCTATTGAAGAAAAGGGTCATGATAGTAAAACAGCAGCCTCTTCGTACGGAGTTGAATATAAGCCGGTGAAATTAGAAAAAAGATTGAAAGGAGATTTGGAAAAAATTCAAATAGGTCAATATGAATTCCAGTGCTTTCATACCCCAGGTCATACACCAGGATCTATTTCGGTCCTAATAGAAGTCGAGAGTGTCAAAATTCTGTTCGGACAAGATATCCATGGGCCATTCACTAAATCGTTTGGATCCAATCTTGATGATTATCAAAAATCAATGCAGAAGCTGTTGGATTTAAACGCGGACATATTAGGAGAAGGTCATTATGGAGTAATAAAACCAGCTAGCGAAGTGAATCGCTTTATTAGGAGTCATATGGAAAGTAATCGCCCCTAAATTTCTTTGACATATGTGTAAACTTCAGTAATAATCTCACTCTTTTTAAAAAGCTAAAAATAGAAAGTAAAATTTTATTTAGTTTTGCTTTTAATTAATTTAATATTGCTTTTAAGAACCTTTGCAATGGGTAACTTCTCCGCGCCAGCTTGAATAAGCGTATTAAGTGCGTCTTGATGATTTTTTAAAGCTTCAGCATAAGACTTCTGTTCTAGGTAAGTTAATCCTAATCTATATTGACTTTCAGCCATCCCTTCACTATCTTCAAGTTCCTCGTATATTTTAAAAGCTTGATTGCATCTTTTCCATGCTTCGGTATATTTTCCCTCATTTAGATAAGCTAAACCTCCGTTATTCAAATATTTAGCATTATTTTTCCTGTCTTCATTTTTTTCCGCTATTTGTGAAGCTTCATCGAAGCGTTTTAACGCAACGCTATAATTGCCTTCATCTAAATAGATTAAACCTATGTTATTAAGGCTCTCTGCTTTTCGGGAATAATTCTTTAACTCATTGTCTATGTTCAATGATTCTTCGAAAGTCTTCAACGCGTCAAGGTATAATCCCTGATCTCTATAGATCATCGCAGTGTTAAATAAATTTTCGGCTCTCTCCTTTGATGGGCCTAAAACTTTAAAAAGTTTTGTTCCACGATCGTACCACTTAAGTGCCTGGTTGTAATCTCCTCTATCTTGATATACTAACCCTACTTTATTCAAACAGTATGATTTGCCAATTAAATCACCAATTTGATCGTAGAGTTCAAGTGCCAAATTATAACGCTTAAAGGCATCTTTATACACACCTTGTTTATGAAATAGCACTCCGATTCTACATAGAATTCGTGCTTTTCTTTCCTCATCGTAAATTTGTTCTGAAGTTTTAAGCGCTTCATTATTCCACTTGAGAGCTTCAGGATAATTGTCTAATTCTTGATAAATTAAACCTATGCTTTCAAAACAGTCCGCATTACCTTCAAGGTTTTCGATTTCGTCAAAGAGCTTATAAGCATCTTCATACCATTTCAAAGCCTCTTGAAAATGTTCTTGACCTTTAAAAATATCTCCAATTTTACGAATTATTGTCGCTTGATTTGTAAGGTTGCCTAGTTGTTCTTCAATTTCTAGAGCTTCTTTATAGCTATTCAACACTTGGGGATATTTTTTTCGTACAAGGAATATATTGCCAATACAAAGAAGCCTATGAGCTTTACCTTTCATGTTTCCGAGTTGTTCGTCAATGTTTAAAGCTTCTTCGTACAGCTTTAACGCTTCGAGATAATTATCCTCGTCAAAATAAATATCTCCTATGCTCGCAAATATATCCGCTTTAATCTCAAGATCTCCTAAACTTTCAGCTACATAGATTGCCTCGTTAAATCTCCTTACGGCTTCAGGATAATGTTTTTGAGCTTGATAAATCTCTCCAATAACATTAAGGATTTCGACTTGTTCTTCTAAATGTCCCAATTGATCTGCAATAATCAGAGCTTCTTCGTAGCGCTTTAAAGCCTCAACAAAATCCCATTGATCTCGAAAGATATTACCCGTTATATTTAAACAAACTGCCTTTTTATGTAGATTTCCTATTTGCTCTGCTATTCTGATCGCTTCTTCAAATTTTTCTAATGCTAAGCTATCTTTTCCTATATAATGGTAATTCTTACCAATTAAATGAAGACTTTCTATTTTACCTTCCATATTATTATCTTTACTGAAAATTTCAAACGCTTCCTCAAATTTTTGCAGAGCTTGTGTATAATCTCCTTGATCTTGGAAAATAACTCCGATCATGTTGAGAAGTTCGGCTTTTTTTTCAATTTTCCCAATTTTCTTAATAATTTCAAGAGCATCTTTATACCTACTTAAAGCGTCTTTAAAATTAGCTTGTTCGGCATAATAATTTCCTATGTTTTTCAGGATTTCTGCATTTCCTTCAAGATTTTCCGTCTCTCCATAAAGTCGAAAAGCTTCTTGAAAGTTACTTAATGATGCTGAGAAGTTTCTTTGGTCCAGATAGATTTGTCCAATAGTAGTAAGGGTGGATGCTTTATTGTTTAAATCATCAAACTGTTCAAGTATATCAAATGCGCTTTCAAACCGTTTTAAGGCTTTTGGATAAGATTTCTGTTCCTTGTATATAAATCCCATTTTTTTTAAAACATCAACTTTGCCTTTAATATCTCCTGCTTGGTCAAAGAATTGTAAGGAATCTTCGAACCATTTTAGCGCTTCAAAATACTTATCTTGTTTTTGAAATATTGTGCCTATCTGGTTTGAAAATTTAGCCAGCAGTAAATCATTCCCCATTTTTTCAGCAATTTGAAACCCTTCTTTAAAGCAATCGAAAGCTTTTGGATAATTCCATTGATCTCTATAAATAATACCAATAGAATTTAGAGCGAATAGAATCCCTTCTAATTTTTGCAATGAATCATAGAGTCTTAACGCTTCATTGCATTTTTCAAGACCAGTGAGCGAATCTCCCATCTCATGAGATATTCGGCCTAAAATATTTAGAATTTCTGCTTTATCTTCAAGGTTTTCTAATTTTTTATTTAATTTCAGAGCTTGTGTAAACTGGTTCAAAGCTTCTTCGTAATTTTTTTTTGAATAGTAAATTTTTCCTTTGAGCTTATAGTTCATTGCTTTTTCAACAAGGTTTTCGGACCTGTCATTAATTTTGATAGCAGCTTCAAAATATTTCAAGGCTTCCTTGTATTTCTCCTGATTTTGATATGTTATGCCAATATGTTTAAGTATCTTGGATTTTTCGTTAAAATCCTTGATTTTTTCATTCTCCTTTAGGGCAAATTCAAAATGTCTTATCGCTTCAGTATAATTTTTCTGAGTTTGGTATGAAAGACCTAAATACTTGAAAATTGTTACTCTTTGAGGAAATATCTTAATTTTGATTTGAATTTGCAAAGCTTTCCGCAACCATTCTAAGGCATCCTTATAGTTCGTTTTTGTGTAGTTGATAATACCCATTTCCATAAGGGAAATTGCTTTCCACTGATTATCTTCTGAGTCTTCGCTCATTTGATAAATTCTTTCTAAACATCTCAATGAATCGTTGTAATTTTTAGTTTCGAAGTAAATTTTATTTGAAATATACAATTTTGTTAATTCGTTTGGTTCATTAATGTTAGACTTAAGCCATTCCATTAAATCAATTTCGAATTTATCTTTACTTATATCTTCTTTGTTCTTTAAGAGCTTCTTGAGAAATTTAGGGGTATTTACATTTAGTCTGTATACATTAACAGTCTCGTTTAATCTCTTAATTTCTGAGAGTTTTTGGTCTAAATCGTCCATACCGCTTAGTTCGCTACTTTTTGGCTTGCTAAATTCATAAAGATCTTCTTTAGCTTTACTATCTGAAACATGGTTTATCCAAATCAGATTATTCAAATCGTCCATGATTTTTAGAGTCGAAATAAGATCATAATCATTTTTACCAGAGTAGCCTATTATTATAAGAGTACGTTCCGACGAGGCTTTTTCTAAAAATTGAGCTTTATAAGGTTCCAATTGGATAATATTGTTCCTCGTTTGGTTTACTCCAATCAATCTTAAAGTGTTAGCAAAAGATTTTTTTGTATCTTCTCCCGTGATTATGTTTTTAGGAGAACCGTGAATTTTATAGACCGGAAATTTTCCATTCCGATACAATTTTTCTGGATCACTGAATCTCTCATAATCCTTTTCCGTTATTACCGGAATGATTTTCTTTTTAGGGACATCAGATTGTAAAAGCGCATTTTCCAGCAGAAAATCGAAGTTAGCAGTTATAATAAAAGCCCCTTTTTTGATCATTTCAGCTAGTACGAAATGCTCGAGGTTGGGCTTGACACTTTCTTGATAAAAATCCAGAAATTTCACATCATCAAAGGATTCAAGAATAATGCCTGCTAAAATTTCAAAGGGTAAATCTTGTATTTTCAAGATTTTATTTATTTCTGACTTAGAACACGAAAATTTAATGAGTGCTTTAATCACCTCACTTGCTGCGGGTAATTGTGAAGGAGAATCAACTGAAGCTCCTGCCCCTACTAAAAATGTAAGCTTTTCCTCTTCCGATAGTAATTCAATAATTTTTAAATTAGATTTTTTAATTGAACTCAAATTATTCTTCACCCAAATTATAAAAAAAATCTGTAGTAAGATTATTATTCCTTTATCGTTTTAAAAAATTTTGCCTTATTAAAAATTTAATTTAAGATAAATAAGTTAATAATTTAAAAAAAAAATTCTTGGTTTCCTCGTTAATTTTCCCATCGTATTGCTTCTCTTTAAATTCCATTAGATTTTTCCGTTGAAACAATATTATAAAAAATTTTATCTAATTTATTTAATAGTATCAAATATTAGAATAATATTATTCACACTGAGCTTTACTTAAAATGCGATACGAAGATTGGCACACTCATAACTTGCTTTGCAAGCATGCTATTGGTACCATCGAAGATTACGTAAAAAAGGCTATTGAATTTGATTTAAATACTGTTGGAATGAGCGATCATTTCCCTTACGGATATTTAATTTCAGAGATCCCCTCTCTTGAAAAAATTCCATATGAAGGTTATGCTATGACCTTAAACGATGTGGATGGATACATTTTGCAATTAGAGCAAATAAGGGATAAATACCAAGGCAAAATTAAACTAAGGTTTGCTTTTGAAATTGATTATTTTAAAGATAAGGACCAAGTTCTAAATCGATATCTCAAACCATATATAAGGAAATTAGATTATCTCTTTGGATCCGTTCACGTATTATTCGGAAAGGCAGGTATTTTTGCTTTTGATGATGGTCGCTTTTTAAATAAATACGAGGAATACGATGCGAACGAAGAACTATACTTAGAATTCTACAACACTCTACAAGATATGATTAAAACTCCTACATTTGATTTTGATATAGTAACTCATTTCGATTTACCCAAGAAATTCAATAAAAGAGTTGAAAATAATAAGCTTATTATGGAGAAGGTAGTCGAGACTCTGGAGTTAATAAAAAAGAGGAATTTGACAGTTGAAATCAATACGAGTGGTTTGAGGAAAGAAATTAAAGAACAATACCCCAGCGAAGAGATCATTAGAGAAATGTATGATCTTGACATTCCTATCCTTTTAGGTTCAGACGCCCACCAACCAAAAGAAATCGCGTATAAATTTAAAGAAACAACGAATTTATTGAAAAATATTGGTTATAATCAACTTGCTCATTTTGAGAAAAGAAAAAGATCTTATCTTGATATTTAATTTGAAAATTGCGTAATTTAACTCTTTTATTTTAGTTTTCGAGCGCGCAACCAACCTTCCATAACCAAACTTCGTAGTAATCTCTGGTGTTTTGCATCTCTTGTGTAGATCACTAAATTATTGTTTTCCCCCTCACCTACAATTGAAAATAATAGTTCCTCACCATCGCGATCAATTAAGAATCTATCACGATCTTCATATAACCTAATTGTTATATTATCCAAACTTTCTAATTCTTCTAAAAGTTCAGCATCGTCCTCGAGACTTGGATCGATGTTACACATTATTTTCACATTAACATGAGCACGCACCTCATAAAGGTGTAAATCTTGTAGATCGTTAATATCAAGAACTGCAATTGTAACGTTGTGAACCGCATTCCCAAGTATAGCCCTCATTTTTTTCAAAATGACTGCTTTAGGAATTTCTCTGAAAGTGGAATCGATAATTGCTTCATCAGGAACAGAAGCAAGGTTATTCCGTAATTTGTCATTCTCAGCTTCTAACGCATCTAAATCTTCTTCGGCTTTTTCTAATTCCCCAGTTAAAATAGTTAGTTTTTTCTGACATTCTTCTATTTCTTCATCCTTCTCTTCTAATAGATTTTTTTTAACGGTAGAAGAACTCAATTCTTTCAATTCCTCTTCCTTTAAATTGAAGGATTTCTCTAAAGTTTTAATATTCTGGTTTTTGATTTCTAAAGATTTGTTTAGCGTATCAATATGCTGCTCCTTTAAGTTCATTGAATCAATCATTGTTTTTATTTGATCCTCCTTCAATCCTAGAGATGTATTTAAATTATTTATTAGATCCTCTTTGCTCTTTATTATAAGGTCGTAATTCTCGAATTTTTTAATTACTTTTTCCAATTCATCCCGTAATTCGCGAATAATTCTGTCCCTTTCGTCTTCTCCCATCTTAACTTCTCTCGAACAACTAGAATTTCTTATCTATTTTATGAATAATAATAAAAGAATTACTTTATAATTTTTAGTTAAAAAAAGATGCCATCGCTATTAAAAATGGAAAAAAAAGAATTCCAAATTAGTATTTATTTTTGTATTCTGTTTTTACCAATATAAGTATATCTTTAAATTTGATTCGTATTATTATATTCTCATGTCTAAAGAAGACCATATAAAGCAAGTAAATCATGAGTTAACAGATTTATTAAATAACGAAATAAAAGCCCAGAAAAGCATCCTCGGTATTTCTATATCAACGCACGGAGGAACGCATATTGTGAGCGAATTAAAAGAAGAAATCCAAATGACAAAATCTGAACTCTCTGCTGCGAGCAGTAGCTTGGTGTTCCTTTCGTCTAAAATGTTAAGCGACTCTTTAAACCAAAAAAGCTCGTATACCTTAATTACTGGCAAAAAAAGAATTATTCTATCAATTTTAACAGATTTTATGGCCTTAATCGCCTATTTAGATAGGGAATTAGCAGAACTTGAAGGTTTAGATTATTACATACGATCCTTGAGAAAGTTTGCTATTAGATTATCTGCAATTATAGAAACGAGCGATCTCATCAAGGAAGAAATCTTTGTGGCTCTTAAAAGAGCAATTCCAAATGCGTTAGTTATCGCCATCATCACTAAAGATGGTTTACCTATTAAAGTTCAATCAACTATGCCTGAACCAATTATATCCGCAATGACTTCCGCGATTTATAATTTAGCAGGCTTGTTATTAGATGGAGGACTAGAATTCTCAATAATTGGAGGAGATCACGGCTCGATAATTATTCACGAATTAGATGAGAGCAGGATACTCGCTATTGCTGTGTCCGAAGGAGACGATAAAATCCTAAGAAGCTATATTGCTAAAATCAAATCTATTATCAAACAATAAATCTTAGGCTATTTAATTATCTTCTTTATCTTATCTACTACTTTTAAACTCCCCAAATAAGAATCAGAAAAAGATTTAGCCTGATATAAAATAGTACAAACTGGTTCGCTCTTATAGATATTTTTAACTGGTTCCGGCTTATCGTGAACGTATTCCAGGTCGTTAATTTTATTTATTAGATTTTTATCGATTTCTTTCGGAGCAAAGAAAATCATCTTAGTCGTAAAATTATCGATTTTAGCGTCCTTCAGCGTTTTTTTAACGAATTCCCATCCCTTGTCTGTAAAACTCTTTATGTGCATTTCTAATAAATTTACATTCATTACTTCTTCAGAAGCTCTAATTGATCCCGGAATTCGGGGGTTGATCTCCATTAAATAGGGATAGTGGTTTCTTAAGACGAAATCAAACCCGTTAATTCCCTTTAAACCTAAATCGGTTGATAGCTTTAACGAAATATCTACGATAAGTTTCCTTTCTTCTGCGAATATGTTAGCAGGAACCACATTTCCACAATACATAAATTCTTTTGGAGCGTTCAGATACTTATCTCCAACTATTTGATGATTTACCGAAATTATTTCGCTTTCTACTCCATTAGAGATTGTCGTACAGCTAACCGAATTTCCCTCGATATATTCTTGCATCAACCAATCTTTTGGATCGAAGGTTTCTCTATTAATCAGGTTTATGTTAAAGGAGAGATCGGTTTTATTCTGTATTTTATATACATTTGTTCCACCAGAACCACTCCTTTTCTTTAAAATAAAAGGATATTCTAATTCATTAACTTTGGGGCTTAATTCTTCGAAGGGAACAGTTCTTGGAATCTCGAAACCAAAGTTCTTTAAAAAATTTAAAATATATTCTATATCCCTGCTTTTTCTAATCGCTTCTAATTCATTATTAAGGTTAATAATTTTGTATTTCTTTCGATTTATCTCTTTCAAAATGAGACCTCTCTCTTCTAAAGCATCGTCTAAGCCACTTCCAATAATCAGATATTTAATTTCAGGATACTTGTCTAAGAGTTCTAAAATTAAGAGAGGGAGATACTCGCTATAATTATTCTTAACTAAATCATAATCTGCGCTTAACTTCTTGGTAAGGATTAAGCAATCTTTAATGTAGGGATAAAGGTCTAAGTCACCAAAGAAATCAACAGCATACACATCATATCCTGCTCTGTTTAAAGAATAAACTAACGGTCGCGTGTTAAAACCAGCAACTAAAACAGACTCTTCTTTAATATTCATTAATTAAATAATAAGTAGTTAATTATGAACTTAAAGTATTTTTTTCAGTTCTAAAATTAAGTTTTTGGGGTTAACACGATCGAATTGGAATATCTCAGCACTTCCGTACTTTTTAAAGTTCCTTTTTATCTTGTCAGCCGCAAATGTATTTACTCCCAAAGCTCGAGTTGCGTATGATTTCTTTGGTTCTAAGACTACCATATGTGCTCCTTTTTTGGATAATTGTTTTGTCAAAACTTTTAATTCGTTCACAATTAAAGTGTAGTCAGTTTGAACTTGAGCGATTAAGTCAGGATGTTTATAGGAAATATTTGCTCCCATATCGCTACAGACGAAAACGACCGGAATTATGTTTCTATTCCTCAACTTTTCAGCGTCGATCAATTTTATACATTTAGTCAACGCTGCGGCCATAGGAGTGTAAGATTTTCCTTTAACTTTTTTCAGTTTGTTTACAGCAGATTTGAAGTAAACTGTAGGTTTCTGAAGGACAATCGCCTCTTTTGCTCTAAAAATGATTAAACTTATTTTGTCCTTTTTTCTGTAACCTTCTCGCTGGAGTGAAAGAATAACATCGGTCATTTGTTTGATTACATAAAACATTGAAGCAGAACTATCAAGTACGAAAAACAATACCAAAGGAGCTCGATATTCGTAAATTTTATCCATTAAGTCGTATCTATCAAATTTAATTGGAAATTCAATATCTGTTTGATTGTATATCGTATTTTTTAAATAATTCCGTATGGTTGCGTCGAGAGCAATAGTTTTAGGTCGGTTGATCGGTCTTCTATACGATACATACCTACCCTTTTGAGAAGAAGAGATTTTTATGCGTCTTCCAATACCTCTACCACCATAATTGGAAACTTTTCGATCCTTTCGGATAGTATCTAATACGGAAGTCATTTTTGTTTCCATTTTATAAATTAATGGTAACGATTCGTTTCCGTTTTCAAAAAAATTAAATTCTCGTTCGTCGTATTCTGGAATATCTTTTACTTTCCAGCCACCTGCAGGCGAGGGGTTTCTTTTCTTGTTATCAGGGTATTTGGGTGGAGGCAGCTTCTGTTCTTTTGTTTCCGGGATGTCGACTTTTTTAGGATCAACTGATTGACGTTTGAATTCGGTTTGTGGAGTATCATCGTATTTCAAAGGTCCTTCAGTGTCTTTATTTGGCCTATATGTTTTTGGATCCTCGTAAGCTTTTTGTATCTTCCCGTACACTTCAACTATTTTTGCTTTGACTTCTTGTGGGGTCATCTCATAATGGAGCGACTTGATTCGGTGTTCGAAAACCAAATACATTGCCGCGTTTAGATCTTCTTCAACAACTTCAGTTCTTCCATTGAGGGCAGCGTGAGCACGGGCACATCTGATAAATGTTATATCTGCTCTTTGCGAAAATATATCCAATTCATTAACTAATCTAGAGACAAATTCGTAAACTGAAGAGGGAATTTGAACTTTTTTTATCAAATCGCGGGCTTTCACAATTTTTTTTCTTAGCTCTTCTTGTTCTTGCTCGTATTTTTTAATGAATGTTTTTGGATTATCGTCAAAATCAATGACTCTCCTTGTAATTTCAGCTCGTAATTTTGCATCTCGTGGAGCCTTAATCTTTACTTCTAAACCCAATCTATCTGCTATTTGTGGGCGAAGATCTCCTTCTTCTGGATTCATTGAACCAACTAACACGAACCTCGATGGGTGTATTACCGAGATACCTTCTCTTTCGATAATATTCACACCAGAAGCAGAAGCATCTAATAAAGTATCAACTATATGATCTTGGAGTAAATTTATCTCATCGATATAAAGGATACCACGATTAGCTTTAGCAAGGAGTCCTGGGTGAAGACTCCTGATCCCTTCAGTTAAAACTTTATCAATAGAGAGAGATCCTGTTACCATATCTTCAGTAACTCCTAATGGCAAGTTGATAAGGCGCATTTCCTTAAAATCGGTATTTAGTTCGCCCTTTTCTTTTCTTACGCGGCATTCTTCGCAGAGATCATCTAAATCAGATTTTGGATCACACGCAAACTGACAATCTTCAACAACTTCAATATCTGGCATTACTTCTACAAGAGAGCGGACTCCCGTTGATTTTCCAGTACCTTGTTGACCCGTTAACAAAACTCCACCGATTTGGGGATCAATTACATTCAGGATAAGTCCGAGCTTCATCCTGTCTTGTCCTAAAATAGCTACAAATGGAAATTGAACTTTACGCATAATGATCTAACTTAGCTAATTAATTAATAAACTACAAAAATCACTACTTAAAATAAAGATTTTCCCTTTAAACAACAGATTAAAAATAGGAATATCTAAAATGCAAATTTTTTGGCAATTTCTGTAAGTTTAGTATTTAATTGAGAAACAGTGTCGTCCCACTTGGTCAATATTGTTTCAACCTTAGGAACAGTTGTAGATCTTTCTTTATATTCTAGATAGTTTTTAAATTCTCTAATGTTCTCAACTTTGATAAAAGTTTCAGCAATAAATTTTCTAATGTCTTGAGTTTGACTATTAAGAACCTCAATAACTCTATGAGATTCTCCTTTTCGAGTTAAAGTATTTAAATATTCGTCAATACCTTGTAGTTGTGAATTTAATTCGTTAATTCGATCATTTATGAATTTTTCATAAGTTTTAAATAGATTTTCTTTTGGGAACATATTCGTGATGTCGATTAAGAATTTCTGTGTTAATGGGACTATTTGTTCTTGGTTATCATAGCCTGTAATAACATATTCTACAGTATGGTATGAAGCTTGTATTCCTTTATTAACATTATCTAATCTAAATATCTTAAACCCGGGATCGCCTTCTAATTGTTTAATGGGATCTCCTTTTTTAACAGGAAGTTCAGCTTGTCTTTCTAACCTTTCGGGATTAAAAACTAAAGAAATGGCAAGAGCATTATTAGTTTGATAGCTTAAAGTTGTTTTAATATCGATGTGTGACATCATAATCTTGAAACCGGGATGACTGTGCCACCAACCAACGGTGAATTCCCCTTTTGAGAACGCTTCTTCATCGATAATATATAAAGCCTCATAATCTTCGTTACTCCATTTATATTGATCAATAACAGCGTCTTTATCTAGTTCTTGATGCATTATTGGGTATGATTTTGAAATATGTACATCTTCTCCTTCATTTTTTCCTATGAAGATACCCGAAACCTCAAGCCAATCGTCTTTATCGATACGCCTATTGGCATACCTAACACAAGCAGCAGCAACAGTTAAATAAACTTCTTTCGGAATAAAGACCGTCATTTCTAAAAATTAATTGCTTTATGATTTGATAAGTGTATACAAGTACCCATATTTATTTCTATTTCTTTGAGTTTAACCCTAAAAAATCTTTTTTTTTTTTTGTTAAATATAAAATTATTTAAATTCAAAAATTATGATTATATTATTATTTTATTAAATTAAATTAGATTCCAAGTAATTAGAATATATACCAATTAGAGTTGATTAAATAATTTCTGAAAAAGGATTTGAACCCCTTAGCAGCCAACTAGGAATCCCCGGGACATCATATAGAATTCAATTAGGGCTTATAAACGGTAAATGGGCTTCTCGTTTGCTAAAAGGGAATAACATAATAGATTCTTATGTTTACAAGGATGATGATATGAGTGCGTCTGGTTTCCCTAATCAAAATCTTATCGTAGGTTGGGTATTGAGGACAGTAGCAATTCCAAATATTAATCCTCACCAAATAATGAAAACCACACAAGCCTTAGCAAAACAAGCGATTACGAGAAAGGAAGAAAAGAAAGTTGTAGCTCCCATTTCGGAAGCGAAAAAAGTTGAGTTAGAAAAGGTTCCCGAAAGCGAATTAAAAAGACCCGCCGCAACTGGATGGGTTAAAGAAGAAGGAATGAAGTCGGTTCAAGAGTTAGATGATGAAAAGCGTCAAGCCTTCCAAGAAAGAATGAAATATGTCAAAGAAGAAAAGAGATCACAAGCAGAACAACCTACTACATCTACATTAAAAACATCAAGAGAGTTACCCCAAATTCCAAAAGGAGAGGGTGTCGAAGCCTCGACATTTTGTCCACATTGTGGGAAAGATTTAGACTGGAAATTCTGTCCATACTGCGGAAAACCTCTACCGCACTAATTAAATATATTTTCTTTTATAATTCTTTTTTAAAATTGCTTGTAAATACACATTTTCAAACTTTTTTTGAAACTTTCGTATTACTATATTTTCTTTAGAATTTAAAGAAGTAAAAAAAAAGATATAAATGAAAAAGAAGAATAAATTATCATTTACTATACATTTATATTAAATACTCAAAATTATAATTGTTTAAAATATAAATTTAATAATAATATTTTTTCAATATCTAAAAGTGAAAGTGAGGAAAAATGGGGAAAGATGTTGATAATAGCGTAGTAAAGATTAAACCCAATGCGTATTATAAAATAATTCTACATGTCTTACGTTTTGGAAATAGAGCTAGAAATGACTCTCAGTGTATCGAAGTTATGGGTGTTCTCATTGGACACCTTGAAGATAGCGAAGATAAAAAATTTAAGAATGTAATAGTGGAGGATGTAGTCCCTATTTCACACGGGAGTAGTGTAGAAGTTGAATTTTCGATTAATGATTATATTTTTTTTGAAAAAGCTAATTCCATGTATTTAGAAAAAAATTGGTTTATGGTTGGTTGGTATCATAGCCATCCTAACCTTTTCCAGCACAAGATTTTCTTTTCACCAACAGATGTTAAAAATCAATTTGGATGGCAAAACGAATTGAATCCCAGTGGAATTGCGTTGGTGTTTGATCATGCATATTTAGATAGACCTGATGACCCCGGATTTAGAGCGATTCGTTTAACAAACCCTACAAACATCAGAGATTCGAGTTTTCATCAAGTTACAACAATAGTCGAGCCCCCAGATAGCTTCGAATATTATTTTAAAATAGTAGAATTAATCAATTGTGTTCACACAAAAGAACCTCCCATAACAGAGGAAAATGAGACTGCTGACATTTTTGGGGATGTAAAAGTACCTGAACTTAACCAATTGCAATTTAAACAACCTGAAATCGATCAGCGGAAAGTGATAGAATCTTTTCAGATAGGACTCGCAAATTTTCTAGATTTGTCTTTATCCCCTTTAATAAATTTCCTGAATTCTATCAGTACCAATATTTCAGGAGATATTGAAAATAATAATGTAGAAATTAGGAATAATTTAGATCAGCTAAAAGCACTAATTAATACGGGGATTGATAAAATACAAAGGAAATATAAAGATGATTTGAATTCCGAATTGTTTAGCGCAGAGGGTTACGTTGACGACTTTTTAGACCAAATTGATGGGTATCAGAGCGAAGTTATTACTATCTTAAATGAAATAAAAGAGATCGTTGAAGAGAAAGTAAGTCGCTTATTTAAAGAAAAGTTCGACGGATTAAAAAACGATTTTTCAAGAGATTATGATGAGTGTCATAAGAAAATAGTAGATTTCAACAGCAATATAACAGTTAATCTAGATAATCTAGTAAACCTAGAAAACTCATTAAATGTTTTATCAGAAAAAATAAGTTCTATAAAGGGAGCAACTCTTGAAAAAACTCAGAAGATGCAGAAAGAAACGTCTGATGTTACGTCGAAGAAACAGAGTAAGGCATTAAATTATATTACTGATCTAAATAAAAAATCGCAGAAATTCTTAACTAATTTAAAAGCAGCAGTATTAGTTTTGGAAGGCACAAAAGCCCCTATTTTTGAAAAGATTGATAAATTAGAATCAGAAAAAAAACAACTCTTGTCTAAAATTAAAGAACTTGAAAAAGGAGGTAATGATTAAAGATGACTGACGATAACAACGCAACAAACACAAACGGAAAAGTTTTAATAAAAATGAGTGCGTTTAAAGACATTCTTTCACATACCTTCAGGTTTGCCAATATTATGCTAGATTTTAACGATCAAGTTTTGGGATTTTGTATAGGCAGTAGAGATCCTAATAATAATATTATTGTAAATCACGCTATTCCATTAACTCATGGTGACATCGTTGAGATAGGTTTTTCAGAAAAAATTCACAAAGTTCTCGTACAAACCAAGGAAGAAGCAGCGAAAGAGAACTTTGAATTAGTAGGGTGGTATCATAGTCATCCTGATAGTGAATCGTTTTTCTTCTCTGACGTTGATAAAAAAAATCATCTATACTTTCAAAATGAACAGAATCCCTTAGCAATTGGAATAATTTTTGATCATTCTAAACTCCAAAAAGGTGGTAATTTTGGTTTGGAAGTCTTTCGATTAGAAGATTTAAAGAAAGGAGAAAAAAGTGATACTATTAAAGTTGAATATGAAATAGAATCACCCAACTCTTTAGATTTTTACAAATGGGTTCAAAAACTCGTCGAATATAGTCAAACGAAGAATCCCATAATAATTCGAGAGAAACTAGAAATGAGCGACAAGACCCCTTCCGATCTTCAAGAAATTCCTATGTCGGTAGGAGAATTAGATTCTGGTATTGAATTAAAATATCCTAATATAGAACCGGTCGTAGAGGGTGTTAAGAAAGGGTTGCAAAATTTTTCTAACCTAGTTTTGAATAATTACAAAACGGAGTTAGAAACCTGGTCTACGGAATTTAACGATGGAGCACTAATAGGTCTAAATAAAATTAGTGATTCACTTGCGCACATGAATTTAGCAATAAATAATGGTTTTGAAAAAGTAGAAAAATGGATAGATATAAAATTTAAAGAACGGATTGACGAATACAAGGGGAAAATAGAGGGATATGTAAAGAAACGTCTTGAAGGTCAAGAAGAACTAAAATCTACTACGGACAAATTAAAAGAAAGTTTAGCAAGTGAAATTAATAAAAACTTAGAGCAAAGCATCGATTCTATCTCTAAATCGATAAAGAAAGATCTGAATGAAACCATTAATAAATTGTATGAACTTTCGATGCAAGATAAAAATATAAAAGAAAGAATAGAGAACTCGACTAAACAAATCTCCAATTTAACAGATCAAATCGAAAATCTCTCGATTGACATGTTAAAAGGAATTAGTGCAATCAATCACCCCTTTGAAATAAATTTAAGTACTAATTATGATAAATTGATTTCTGAACTCGAACTGTTTAATAGAGATTTTGGTGAGCTTGAAGAATTAATAGAAAGACTTCAATCAATAATTCCAGACTTCAGAAATGTTAAAAAATAATCTGATTTAACTTACTTTTCTTTTTTAGTTAATTTTTAGAATCCATTCTACTCTAAATCAGAAGTACTTATTATTATTTTTTCAAAATTAATGACACTAATGCTACTGTCATAAAAACAACATAAAACCTTTTGAAATGATTTAGCATTTATGTTGGAAGTTTTAGCGTTATTTAATCGGTGTTGATTAAAAATACTGAAGTCCTGAAACTTTCGATATTTGCAATTTGTACTTCGGGATCTGTGTTTCAAGTCTCTTTAAATGATTCATTTTGGCCACAGACGAAAGAATTCTACCAATTCGGTCAACCTTAATATCCACGCCATAATTGTCTTTTAATACTGAATTTATTTTATACGAGGACAAGATCACAATACTAGAGATGTTCCTTTCAGCTAACATTTCAATTCCTTGTTTGACAAGGTTTATCAAGGTTTCTTTGTCTGGTTTCCCTGGCTTATTTTCCATATGCATTATAGTATTATCATTGAGAACTTTTAAATTTTACAATGAAATTGATATATTCTAGAAAAGTATTGAGAATAAAAAACTATTTTTCTCTCTAAACATATAAGAAAAATAATAATTTTTTTTTTAACAAAACATTTTCCCTCAAAAAAACTTACTTTTCGGATGAAAATGAAAGCTAAAGAAAATATAGCAAAAGTGAAAAAATCTCTACAACAGAATATACGGAAAATTTTCGTACAAGATTTATATGTAGAGGGACAAGAACCTTCAAAATCGTACTTTAGAAACAGGAAGTTCTTTGGACTATATGCTATATTTTTAATATATTCATTTTTAATTTTAATAGGGATCAATTTTCCCGGTCCTTACCTAGATATTCTAACTTTTGGAAATCCTTTCCCATTTGGAAACGCATTAGTAGCTTTTTTTCTAGCATTATCTATACTTTACAGCAATGATAAAATTAGAGTTTTCATTTTTGAAAAAAATTCACTAATAAAGCAAGTTGTATTATATGTAGGAATTATCTCGGGGTTCCACTTACTCTTTTCATTCATTTATGACATTAATACTAACTTTATAAGTTATCTCTTAGGTTTATCAACATTATGGCTTATTTTATTGAGTACTAGGTTCTTTATGTATTCAAGAAAGTTTGCGACAAAAATTGAAGCGAAATTCATAAGTAAATATTCGGCTCTGCGTCGATTTATTGCTTTTGTAGCGCCATATTTTATATTGGGGATATTAGTTGTAATGGCATTGTTTTTCAGAAGTCTATTAGTTTATATATCACTAGATTTTCTCGAACCTTTTGCTCCCAGTGAAGCCGTAGAAGTTTATATCTTAGAAATGAGATTAATTATGCCATTAATTTATTTTAGCTTAATACTAACGCTATTGTTTATTATATTTGAATTTGTATTTACGAGACGAAGGGCTGAGACAAAACGAGCTGGTCTTTTTGATAATTATACTTTTTCATTAATAGTTCTCTTCATATTTTTCTTCCAGGTATTTCAATTAACATTGTTTTTAATTTTAAATCCAGTTACTATCACAGCTTTGAAAGAAGCTACAGTGGGTGCAAACAGCTCGCCAGTAGGGTTTATCTTTATCGTTGAATTTGCTTTTTCAATGTATTTCTTATATAGAATTATTAAAAAATTAGGTCGTTCTTTGGGATGGAGATTTCTTATTTTTAAAAGAGATGGCTTAATATTATTGATATTAGGGTGTGTTCTTGCTCAAACTCTCACTCGTTTTGCTTTGCAATCTCAGGAGGAAAATCAAGAAATCACTATACTAGGTCAGTTCTTCATGGCAGATAAGTACATTGTTTCTATTATAATGATTATATTCCTTGGGAGCACGCTACTATTTTATTATTTAAAACCGCACGAAACATCCATGTTTATGCGTTTACAGAAAGAAACAGTTAATCAAGAAGAAAAAAGCATGGATATAATTTATAAACTAATAAGAAGCGAATATTTACGAAGAGGGGAAGGTTATCCTCTTGAAATATTAGAACGCGAGTTAATAAGAGCTACTAAACTCTCGAAAACTAGGATCTACTATCTAGTTGAAGATTTAGCCAATATTGATATGAATATTAGTTTAACGGAAATTATTGATCAAAACGGTAGAAGGCAAAAATTTATTGATTTTTCTTCAGTTCTTGAAAAATTTGATAAAAAAGCCATTGCACAGAAAAAAGCGAAAAAATATCTATCAGAGAGGCTTTATGCTACGATGACTTCAAAGAAGCCTAAGAAACTTGATTTGCATGTCAGTAAGGATAACAATAAAGCTTCAGATCAATTCATATCCTCCCTTACTACTGATTACACAAAGAAACAAGAGGATGAATTATCGTTAGAACAGAAACAAAAAGATATTTCAATCTCTTTTACTCAAAAAGATATCCCCATGGTACTGAAGAATGAAATTTTGGACGTACTAAAAAAGGAATATACGTACCGAATTGAAAATCAAGAAAGATATCCTGACTTTAATTATCCTATTTCAGAAATCGCTTCTCAAGTTCAAATGGAAACGAGAATAACACCGGGTCAACTATATCCAATATTAGAAACTATTAGCGTGGGAGATTTAGAATTAGATTTAATCAAAAACCCCGACGAACCCGATGATAAAAGAATCAATTTTTTTCCAATTGCAGATGACGTCTTAAGTTATGCGCTTGCTCATTTTAGACCAGAAGTTTACGCAAAAATTAGAATTAAAGTAATAAAGAATTTTATCCAATTTCTAAAACGTAAGAAAACTAAATCAGTTTTTTCTAAACTCAGGAAAGAGATAGGAGACAAAACTGAAGAACAAAAAGCATGGAACAATGTATTTAAGATTCTTAACAACTACTACCCAGTATATGTTGAGGAAGTTGAAAAAGTAAGGATGGGAACAGGACTATTGAAGATTATTAAATCGTTTCCTAAAAAAGATGTCGACATTTATCTCTAACTTAGAATCATGGTATTAAAAAATACAGGGTACTCCAAGAGGAGCACATTTGTAGGCTTATCTTCGTTCCAAGTTCTTGCGATGTTTAGACGAGGTATGTTTTATACATTCTTATCCAATTATATGTCTATTTTTTTGAATTTATCCCCGACTATAGTGACATTGTATGCTACACTTCCTATGGTTATAAGTGTAGTTTTTCAAAATTTCGTTTGGGGTCCTTTAAGCGACAAATTTCAAAGAAGGAGAACGATGATTATCCTAGGTGAAGTCTTGGCCGGTATTGGAACTATTTTAGTCTGGTTTGTTCACGCAATATTTTCAAATTTGGTACTTGCGGGATTCGCTGTAATTATAGGATTAATGTGTGTTGAAGCGTTTTGGTCAATGTCTAATATAAACTGGAGCGCACTTATTAGCGATATTTACCCTTCTAAAGACAGAAGCAAAGTAATGGGACAATTGACTAGCTTAGGGGGCTTTGGAAGAATAATTGGAATATCCATAGGATCAATACTCTATAATAGTGGTTATGGCTTTCGTGATGGACCATTATTCTTTGCAGCAGCACTGGTTATGTTTGTATCTTCTATTCCTATGATTTTCACACCAGAAGGAGGGATTAAATCTGAGAAAAAAAAAGAAGTTGAAACTATCGATAGTACACCACATAACTTCAATTATAAAATTATTTTCATTGTATTCATTATTTCTTTAATATTTATTAATTTTGGACGCAATTCAATAGCAACTTTCTATCCTCCGTATTTATCCAAGTATTCTGTTTTTAAGGTAGATGACATATTATTAGGTTTAATTGCAAACACAAGATCGGTAGCGGTGCTAATAATAGGAATTTTAGCAGGTACTTTAAGCAAAAGGTTTGGACATGCTCGAACTCTAATCTTCGGTGTAACTTTAGCTATTTTCGCGTTAGTTGTCACTGGATTAACTGACAATTTGATATTGATATTTATTGGAAGCTTTTTTATTGGTACGGGTGAAGTTATTATTTACGCAGCCTCTTATGTCATTGCTTCAAACTTGATTCCATCCAATGTTAGGGCAAGATTATTTGGAGTTTATAATATGACTTTTTTTCTTTCCTGGGGATTAGCCGGTACGATCATATCGGGCCCTTTAATAGACTTTCTCGGTAGTATGAAACCATCATCTTATCAAACTGCTTTTATTGTAGGAGCTCTGATAACGGGAATAGGATTAGTTATTTTTTTACTGTTAGAAATCTGGCTCAAACCTAGAAGTGCTAAGAAATAGCATATGAAGAATTTGATATTAAAAGAGAGAAAAAAGACAAATTTAAATAGAATCATAAATAAATGTGTATATTACACATAAAAGCGTAATTAATTAAAATTCATGGTCTAAATCTAAAACAAGGGTAATTCATGACTGAACACAAATTTGATTTTCATTTTATTAAAAATGAAATAAGAAAGAAAACATTTGGTATTATAACTACATTAAATAAAGATGGAAGTCCTCATACATCTGGAATTCTCTATGGTGTTTCTAATCAAGATGAAAAGTTTGCATTGTATCTTTTAACTTATAAAAAAAACAAAAAAGTAAGAAATATCCAGAGGAATCCTAAAGTCTCCTTTATTATACCTTTTCCGCATCATATCTTGCGTTTTGTTCCTTCAGGCGCAATAACAATTAATGGTATTGCAAAAATACTTCCCGTCAATACAAAGGAAATCATACAAACATTTTCAGAAAAAAAGATACTAAGACAGATTATTGCTGATATTGACTTTGAGAATGATATGAAGTATGTATTTGTTAAAATTGAACCAGATCCTAAGATCTTTTGTTATGGAGTTGGATTTAATATTTTGAAATTAAGAAGTTCTCATACTACTGGAGGATATTCTGTAACTATACCTGATGAAAGCTGAATCAGAAGGTTCAAAAAGCTACTTGGGTTCTTAATTGATTTGAATCGCTTTTTATTATTGATCTTAATGGCGTTGATTTCTCTCTTAACTGAAAAAACTATAGGAATTTTAAATCTACTTTTTACATCACATAATATAAAATCAATAAAATTTGAAAATTAAATCAGTACAGCATTATGATACATAAATTTGCAAAAAATCAAGGTCACAACCGAAGAATTGCATCAACAACAGTGTTTCCTTCTTGATGGTGTTTTCAATATATTTCTTTCATTTGTGTCATTAGTTTCTTTCTTTAGTGATAATTCAACACCACAACTTTCACAAAACTTTACATTTAAATCATTTATTTGTGCTTCGCAATTAGGACAATTCAATTTAAATCACGAGATATTATTTTTTAATGTCAGGATAATTAATAGAGAAAAAAAATTATTAATTTAGTTTTTTACAACATTCTTCACATTTTAGTTCAGATAAGCTTAAGTATCCGCAGTTGTCACCCATATAGCATTCAAGTTGATTTTTGTCTTCATTATAAACCATATCTTGACCGCAACATTGTGGAATTGTTTCCATTATTTTTCCACAGCCGCTACATTTATACGTTTCCATTTTTACATAACCTCCTTATTTAAATCTAATTTAATTAACAATTTCCATGGCTTTACCATGATGTTCGGGGATTGATTGAGCTCCACAAGATGCACCCATCCAACAAACTAGCTGGGCTCCTTCCTTATGCATTGCTTGTCCACAATGCATTGGTAAATCTTGCTCCAATCCACATTCAACACATTTTAATTTACCCATTTTTTTATCTACCTCTTTTTCTTCTTTAATTGATTTGATTTCTTGAATTTTATTTTTATCTTCTGAGACTACTACTTCCTCTTCTTCGGTACCTTTCATCTGCATCAACTTAGGGTTCATATTATCGTAGTTTTTAAACCTTTCTGGTTCCCGTTTGAAATGAGTCTCACAGTTAGAACTACAAAAGTGATATATTTTTCCTTGATATTCATGCTCAATGGCTCGTCTTGGATCAATTTCCATACCACATACGGGATCTACAACTTTTTCTTGGGAGATTAAAAGCTTTTCTTCCTCTATTTGCTGTAGTGTTTTTGGTTCGTATTTTTTCAAGAAAAGCGCATTGGCCACCACTGAAACGGAACTAGCTGCCATGAAAACAGCTGCTAAGTATGGTGGTAAGAATAACCCCGTAAACCCGTATAAAACTCCTGCTGCTATCGGAAGGCCTATGATGTTATAAATAAAAGCCCAGAATAGATTTGTTATCATTTTCTTGTAAGTTTTTTTAGATAAGTTAATTGCTGAGACAACATTTCTAAGGTCTCCTCTCATGAGAACGATATCTGCAGTTTCTATTGCGACATCAGTTCCAGTA
>Ga0114930_10000829_pt1 | contig 31868 bp, 42 predicted proteins | sample AnhtaG_FD_87300 | JGI IMG/M metagenome (GOLD analysis project Ga0114930, IMG submission 87300) | Deep subsurface microbial communities from Anholt, Denmark to uncover new lineages of life (NeLLi) - Anholt_01485 metaG | ecosystem: Environmental > Aquatic > Marine > Oceanic > Sediment | place... | reverse complement strand
TACATTCCTTTTTCAAGGATGTAAATCTCTCGCTCGCAAGGTGTTTCCGCTTTTGCGTGTTAGTAAGTCGGAACATAGAATTGCTCCGCTCCCAATTTTCTATCGTCCAGACTGAACGAAAACGATGATGAAAATATATGGATTGGCCACTCGGCAATACATACGATTGAAAGACTGCAAAACACAGTAGACATTGAGATTGTGGAAAGGATAGCCAGTAAGCTCGATCATGAAAGTAAGTGGGTTGTCCAGTCGGCAATAATAGCGATTGGAAGATTGAAAGACAAGGTGGACGTTGAGATTGTGGAGAGGATAGCCAATAAGCTCGATGATGAAGATAATGATATTGTCTGCACGGCAATGAAATCGCTTGGAAGATTGGAAGACAAGGTAGGCGTTGAGATTGTGGAAAGGATAGCCAGTAAACTCGATGATGAAGATAAGTGGGTTATCCAGTCGGCAATAGAAGCGCTTGGAAGATTGGAAGACAAGGTAGGCGTTGAGATTGTGGAAAGGATAGCCAGTAAACTCGAGGGTGAAGATGATTTTATTGACTCGTTGGCGATAGAAGCTCTTGAAAAATTGAAAGACAAGGTAGGCGTTGAGATTATGAGAAAGCTTGTATCAATAAAAACTAAATGTTCCTATAATCTGTTGAAAATAATGTATCAAGACGGGAAATTGGAGTATTTGAAATAGGGCAGTTGACTTGCAAGAAATGATAGAAAGCCTTGCTACCGAGATCGCCTCCTTCTCTTAAAGGCACAAATCCGCATTCACGGTACAATCGTCGCTCGAGGTAGAACATAGTAGTATCTTCGCAATATTGTAACGACTTTGGTCCCATATGGAATCTTGGCACCTCAATATCAAGAAAGCCTATGCAGCTCTACGCTGTTCTTGGCGATCAGCTACCAGGATCTCAAGGATCTGAGGTAACCTCCGTATCGAGAAGTCTGGCGTCCGATAGTCGCAAAGAGTCTTCAGGAGATTCGCATCCTTTGTTAGGAGGACAGTCTTAATGCCCAATGCCTTGGCACCCTCGATGTCCGCAACTGGGTTATCACCCACCATCATTGCTTCGCTTGGCCGTAGGCCGAGCTTGTTAAGTGCCAACAGGAACATAAGAGGGTGCGGCTTTTCAACGCCAGCCTCCTCGGAGGTAATGAGAACGTCAACATACTGAGTCAATCCAAGATTCTCAAGTTTTCGAAGCTGAATGCGAGTAGTCAGATTCGAGACAACAGCTATTCTTACTCCTTGTTTACTGAGTTGTCGCAATGTCGCAAGCACGCCTCGGCGCAATTTCATGTTTTTGAGCAGAGTGTCCCAGTAAACATCATGCAATTGCAGAATTAGGCGCGGTTCGACGTTTCCGTGGGTTTTTTCCACCAACCTTTGAAAATAGAGTATTCTGTTGTGTGAGGCGGCCGTTCCCGCTAACTCTCTATGGATCTCAGCCCTGGACATTTTGAATAAATCCATAAAGCGGTGCAATGATATGCTCCTGCATCTTCTGAAGACGTCATAGGTTCTAAGGAGAGCCTTCTTGTGAGCCTTCTCGTAGTCATACAGGGTATTGTCCAAGTCGAAGAGAATTGCATTAATGGCCATAGAGATATATTCGAAAGATGATTATTAAAAGGTTTCGCTTACTGACGGTCTTCTGTTGGAGTAGAGGCAACTGATTCAGACAGTGACTGTGACATACGCACAGTGGTTCCCTCTCAGCCGAGACTCCTCTTCTCGCCGCCTGAATCCTCCGCCAAGGGTGCGAAACATGCCTCTCAGAACATACTGCCTTAATCCTGTGATTCAAGAAGAATCTATGTGGGGTGTTTAAGATGACCAGTGCTATTCGCTGATACTATCATGGTTGTCCCGTCTCGTTCGACAAGGAGTTTCGTGATTGAGCCGTTGGCAAGTGACAACTCACGGTACTTGGCCATTGGCTGCTCGGCAAAGAAACCAAGAAAGAGTCGTCCGACGGTCTTATGCGTGACAAGGACGACACTATGAAGTGTTTGCCCTTCCATTTCACACAGGAGTTCAAGCCAAAAAGCGTGGACACGCTCCATTACGCGTCTAGGATCCTCTGCCAAAGGTGGTGGGTTGTCCACGGGATTCTTCTTCCAATTGAGATAGCCCTTCCGATATTTCCGAAAAACGTCTTGTGGCGTCATTCCCTCCCATTCACCGAAGTCCATCTCGCGGAGCCGTTCATCAATCAATAGGACACTTCCTGTCTTGGCCTGTATTTCTCTGGCGGTGTTGATAGCTCTTCTCATCGGACTTGAATATATGCGATTCACTCCTTCACCTGCGAGTGCGGTTGCTACCGCCCGCGCCTGCCATAAACCACGCTCTGTAAGCCCGCAGTCATTTATGCCTGAGAAACGGTTACCTGAAGAATTGTCGGAGCTTTCTCCGTGCCTAACAATAAAACAATGGTGAGAACGGTCTTTCTCTTGAATACGTTTCTTAGCATGGATCGATTGTAGCGAGCGAGCCTCTTCTTCGGACAAGCTGTCGCGGCGATAGTTCTTTGAGAACATCCAGGGCAGCCGGAGATTTCTCTCACTGGTGATGCCAACATACTCAACCGGTTCTGTAGTACCCTTCTGCACAAAGAGAGCTGCCCTATCTATGGAACCTGCACCTAGCTTGAGGAAGTAATTGTGATACAATCTCATCGTGTTGCCGGAATGTACTTCGCCAGCGACCAGAAGAACACGCTCTAACAGGGTGGCGGGAAGGGTGGTATGCAGAATCATGTCGTCAGACCGTCGCCCACTCTGCCATGTGTATTTCCTATCTATGATGATTAATGGCCTATGTCCCAAGGCACCGGATATCAGGGCCCCCATAATAGCTCCACCTCTTCCGATCCCGACAATCACAGTGGGTGAAAACTCTCTCGCTCCCATTTCCTCAGCGAAACGTTGTGCGGTCTTCTCCGCAAAACGCCAAGATAGCCTTCTGTGGGCCTGGAGTCGTTCCCAGAGGAACCATAGGGAGGCTGCAGCACCTATTACTCCCAACGTCAGACCGATTATTGATTCGATATTCAATCTTACACCTCCAGCGCACTCCTACATGTTCTGGTCGCTAAAAAGTTCATATGGAAGTCACTTCTAATCATGTCCTCTGTGTACAAAAGGAAGTAGATCTATCGCCTTTTGTGCTATTCGGTGCACTGCCTCGTACAATTGGACAAACTCAAAGACTTCTCCGCCGACGGTTCGCACGGTGTCTATCAGGATATTGTGAATTTCTTCAACGCGACTAGAATGCTCCAGATAGTTCACTTTGCTGCCTCTGAGTCTTATCTCTTCTACTTTCCTGCAAATGCGTTTTCTATAATCCATCTGGTTATCCAAGCCAATTACTAACGTGTTGTCACGCTGCGATTCCCGCTGTAGCAGGTCAAGCGATACGTGCATTCCTTCGAGGATGGCGCTCTCACCTCGTTCTCGATAGATTCGAACAGTGTCTTCTAGCACGGCAGATACGGCCACCCATTGTCGCTGCAAATCTGCAGGGCTAAGGAGGTAGGTAGATGTTCCAAGCCAGGAAGGAGGGTGCATATAATTAGATCGGAGGATATTCCGAATTAGATCAGTATTGATGACGTGAGGGATTCCTAAGGATGCAGCCAGCGACGAGGCCATAAGAGATTTATCTTGGAATGAGCCAGCGATGAGCCATATGTAGACTGGGGCTACAGGCATAAAGCTCGGCCTACTTAAAGAGAGTTTATTTCTTGAATCCATTCTCTGGCTGTCTTTTCCAATCTGTCGTTTCCATATAGTGCGCCACACGCCATCAAGACTATGTCTGAGCCGAACAGTTGCTTAATCCACTGTGCGAGTTCTGGAGTAGTCTTGCTGAAAACCGGAATGCTTGGCTTGAGCTTGTCCATTTCACACTGAAGAATCTTAACAGATTCGCTCACTTCTCGCAACAGTCTATCCTTATCGGGTTGGGGAGTTCCAACGTGAAGCAAGTCGATGCCACTAATCCGACCAAGGGTAGCAATCACGGGCATGCTGACAAAGGGCTCAAGTGCTGGGTATCCCGCTCTGTGCCCGTACAGAAACGTGTTCCACTCCGGAAGCATGGCCAATTGACGCAACTTGCCCCACCCCGTGAGAAGGAACGTGAGCATCACACCTCGGATACCAGATTTCGCCAGAAAGCGAATATGTTCTTCTGTGACGTCTTCTCCAGAGATGTTCGGAACATAGCATGGCCTGTGGCTATTCTGTGCATACTTGTCTATCCTCGCTTGTATCTTGGCAGCATGGCAAATTACATCGTTGCTATTCCATATAGATATCTCGTCGTCCTTGATGATATCAACTCCCGCTGCAGCAAGTTCCTCTGCGATTGCCATTTTGTCTTCGAGACTTTGAGCAATGTTGGGTTTAAGGGGTGCAGCAAATATGACTCCCTTACGTTTTCCCAACAGCAATCGGACACCGTTGATGCCAAGAGGCGGTCCACAAAAAGTCTTGAGCAAACCCGCTGGAAAATGAATGCCCTCCAGTCTGAAACATCCGAACTCTGCTGCATTTGCAACAAGAATCGACATGCTGGTAACCCCGACACCAGAAGCAAACCAAGATGCTGGCAAGCATATCTCGAATACACGCCTCTGATCTTTGGAACGTTGCCAGCTGCGGACTTCAATTCTGCGGCATTTTCGTAGTGTCAATGCCTTGGTCCGTAACAGTCCCATTGAGGTAACAACGGCACCCTGCAGATCGTCCACGAACTCCCGGAAGGCCCGGCATGAAAAATCCGAATCCTCGGAACTGTAAAGTATGCGAACAAGGTCCATGCTTAAATCTCTCTGAATATGAATTCCATGAATCTGTCCTCTTCCAAGACATCCACCAATGTCCGACGTGCAGGACGAAACTTACGAGCGTTCCGGATGACCGCACACAAAGTGTGCTTGTCAATGCCAACATCTTTCAGTGTCATTGGCAAGCGAAATCTTTGGTATAGTTCGATCAGAAGAGAAGTGTCAACTATGCCAGGAAAATATGTCGATAGATATCGAACGATAAAACAAGTGCCGAAGGCACAGGCCTCTCCGTGTAGCAGATTACTTTTACTTACCAGGCTCAAGGCGTATGCTATCTTGTGCTCGCTTCCTGCACCCCATCGGCAGTCATTGAAAGCCCACATAATCAGGCTTTTTAGGAGTAATATACCTCTGATAACATGTAGAGAACTCTCTGAGGGAGAATCATTGGAGGCCTCTGTCATCACCCACTGCAATATCTTCGTTGTCTCCCCAATCGCCACTTTTGTTAGAGGATCCGGTTGTGTCAACAACAAATCACGAACTGCAGAATACAGTGCACAACCTTCTCCCATTCCCGCAAAGTTGACCCGTTGTGGTGCGTGCCTCACTACCCATGAGGGAAAAACAACAATGTCTGGATATTTCCCAGCATGTGAGGGCTCATGAATGTTGTCTCCGTTGCCGCGAAATTTGTTTGTCAGAAACGAATCTGTAGCCAGCGACGTTGGAATAAGAGCCAGTGTAACTTGACATTTGATTTGACTCGCGGCCAGTTTGGCTTCATTCAATGCCAAATTTGCCCCGATTCCCACAAAGAGGTCGTGTGCATTTTGGGTTCCCGCTTTGTGCAGGCTCGGGTTATTCATGTTCACCACCTCCTTAACCGGCAAGTAAGATTCTAAACAGCCAACTAAGTCAACACAGTACGAGTTCCTATCGGTATAAATGATTACCGACTTGCACGTCCGGCAGCGTTCACATAGTGCGGCCACGAGAGCTTGAGCGCCACTGGCGACGCTTATGGAACAGATGTTTTCGTTTGACAACTCCAATGAGAGATATGGTTCAGATAGAATTGGCAGGTATTTCAGCCAAAGGGTAGGTTGCCGAAAGCTTAACAAGGTGACCATAGATTGTGTATCTCCTACGGATAGATACTCTCACATTTGTCGATACTCATATGTACCATATCTTCTCCAGCGACACAACCAAAATTTTTAACCATTCACTGGTATTTCTAATACATAGGGCAACGCATGCAACATCGAATAACATACATTTAGCCCAAAATGAACCGACAACTCTACTATTAAAGCGATTCTGAAATGGGGGATGCTGACTGTATTTTACTGCTTTTTCAGGGGGAATTTCAAGAGTTGATGTTGACACGCAAAGTTCACCGGATGTGCCCAGGTGAAAAACCGGCTTCAAATGCTCATCCTGTTGCTTGTCAAAGGTTAGAGTTCGCGCTATACTGTTCAGTTCTTTACGGCTTACCGATTAGCCAATACCAACACCACCCTTGTAAGCCCCAACAACCCAGTCGCTGCAAGCTCCCGCTCTACCTTTGCAAAAGCTTTCTTGTCGGCTGCGACCACTAATACCTTATCATAGCCAGCTAACAGGCTTTGCTTGACATTTCTAACAAAATCGGATTTCCCGGTCTCAATCTCAATGGCGATTTTCTCGGATTCATTCTTGGCGACAATGTCGACGCGGCCTGATTTTCGAGGCACTTCAAACTCTACTTGGTAACCCTGCTCCCGGAATCGCTGGGCATAGAATCGCTTCCAGTATTCATGTACGATTGAGCCATGCTTAGGCTCAGAACTGCCGAGATTAAGAGCTTCCCCGGCTTGTGATGTTAGCCGGAGCAAAACCTTTCTTGTTCGCCCAATCTCAACCACCTGGTCTTCCAGCCATCCCTGGCCTAATAGCTGTTCCTTTAGCCTGTTGCCAGTGCCGGCGCTCAAGCCTAATCTTCCGTATCTCGTTTTCACGCCATCGTCGGGATAGCTCACAACATCTTCCAAGAACACGAAAGCTGGTTCTTCAAAGGGTATATCATACAATGGAATCCGTGGAACCTGCTGGAATTCAGGTAGCATGGAGGTCTTCCGGCCTGAACCTGTTCCTTTTGACTGATTTATTGCGGAATATCTTGCAAGGACATCATCAGTTACCGACCCTTTTTTTACATTCATCAATGGAAACCTAACAAGAACAGGCCTTGTCCAGCGATCCTGGAGTTTAATGATAGCCTGGCCCACAGGGAGCATGCTGAAATAGTTCTTCTCATCAGTATCCAACAATGAAACAGCCGCGGCTTTGTTAATATCAGATGGGTCCTTTTGGTTCAAGCAGATCGTCGTATATACATTCCCAAGTGCAGCGGCTGAGAGCAAATGCGGGTGCTGGTCGATTACGACGATGGCAATTCCCAGTTCCCGGCATTGACGGAACAGCATCTCAAGAGCAGTTTCGCTGGCTGTTTGAGCACGCTTGTGCAGTACATGATGGGCTTCTTCTATGAAGATGACCAGCCTTAGTTTTTCGCGATCCGGTGATTTTAGTCTAACATAGTACAACCAAAGACACAACAACGGGACAAGGAATTTCTTGCTCTCCTGGGCCAATGCGTCGAGTTCAATAACGGTGTTATCATGTAAGAGTTTTGAGGCAAGTTGTTCTTGTGAGATTCTGTCCTTAGACGAAATGTCGGAGAATTCAAGGCTTTCCAGCGCCCGCATTGCTGTAATTTTCCAGCCACGCATTCGGTCTTTTTCAGACATCTTCTCAACTTCGAATATTATTTCTTTGGGCGTAGGGCAGAGATTTCCCTGCGAATAGAGTGTCGCAATCGCCTTTCGCAGGATACTTCGTGAACCCTCTCCCAGATTGAACGCGTCTGACATGACATCGACCACCTGATTGACATATACGTTGGATTCAACACCGGGAGGGACAACGAAAGGATTGAACGGGAATCTCGATAAGGGTCTGCCCGGTGTGTAGATACTGATCTTTTCCCTAAACTGTGGGATGAGGTGACGGACAGTACGTTTCCAGTCAAGGAATACGAAAGGAATTTTCTTTGCAATGAGCTGCTGAAGTATATGAAAAGCGACATTTGTTTTGCCCGCTCCCGACCGGCCGAGAACGGCCATGTTCTGCATTAACTCGTTGGTGGATATTCCGAATGGCCATTTTTCTCTATCATAAAGAATCGTTCCAAGATTGATTGCTCCCTTCGCCTTCTTTTCAGGGGGAAGTGAGAGTAGGATCTTATTGTGGAAATCGCCAAGGTAATTGTAAGCGGTAGAAATGATTTGCTTTTCGATTAAGGCTTGCAAATCTGGATCTGCCAATTCTCGTGTCTTCATCCAATGGGCGACTTTATTCGGCATGAGAGGCCTGAGCTTGTTTGCGATTTTTTCGATGTTCATGTTCAGTATTGTCAGGCATTCAAGCTAATAGATATTTGAACTGATTTGCTCGAACAGAGAGATTAGTTGATATCTAACTGCTCATGCCTATTAATCAACGTAAGCAACCGATCTTCCAATGACCGATTCTTCTCTTCCAGTCGAAGGGCAAGTTTTCGTCTTTCACCTTCAATCTCAAACAGCCTTTTTCTCAGTTTTTCCTTCTCAGGAAAATGATGGGGAATGTACCGCGGTACACGCTGCTCCAACTGCATAAGATCAGTATCGACATAACATTCAATCCGGAGCAGTCGATTCAGTTGCTCTTTATGAAGTTCCTTCAATCGGTTAGTCTGATCCACAGCTAATGCTATCTCTCGCCGGATCATCGATGGAATAGAGATGTCCCACTGCCTGTCGTTCGAATCATCAACCAACTGGCTCGCCTTCTTTTTTAGAGCTTTCGCAAATCTCGCCATACTCAATATTATCAAGTATGCTTCCTAATAATATTTTGAACTGTTTCGCTAAATACCACTCTCAGCCTGCATGAGAAGTTGGCGAAATCGGTTTCCTGAATCTGTAAGCTCATATCTTGGGTGGGCTTTCTTTCTGACGAACACCTTTTGCACAAGCCCTTTTTCCAGCAACAGCCTCATGACATCACGAATATTATTCGCACTGATTTTTATGTTTGGTCTGTAGACTCGCAGAACTCTCTTCACTTCTGACGGTTGCATAGGGTTGGTCATGCTTCTGACAATCGCGGCTCTATGATTATAACATACCCAGCCATAAAGATCCCAGTTCACACCAGGTACGTCGTATGCCTCCTCGGGCAGATTCAAATCCTGATGGAGTTGTCTTCGGCACTGTCTGCCAACGCCCGTAGTCCAATACAGTCGGCTGTTTCTTGCTTTTGGATTAAGGCAGGTCACAAGCGCCCTACTCGCAAGTTTCGTAATCGTGTAGCTACAAGTATCCAGAGGTATACCTGTCTTCTTGCTGACTTGCTTTGCCGTTAAGGGCTGCTTCAACGCTATTAGGATCTTCTTCCGTCTGTCTTCCTTCTTTGTCCATTCGTATACATTGCTAGTTTGCATTAGTGATGCACTAGCCGGCTAATGTTTCCTCCTGCAGATCATCTTGTGTGATCTGCAATGAGCCAATTGGTTAGTATTGCAACGACACTTCCTTTTATAGTAATTGAACTGATTTGCCCTACGTTTTGGACAAATCGTTCTGTCCCCGATGTTTTTCCTCCTAAATCAGCAGGAAGTGCTGTAAATGCTGCACCACATGCTGTATAATTCATTTGAGGATTACCCCTATAATAAGCTCTAGCAATTCCTGATTGATTTGCATAAGAAGGTTGATTCTGATAAGATTGCCTTTGGTAAAATTGATTCTGATAGGATATTCCAGTCATGTATGTTGGACTTCGATCAAATTCTGATTGATAAGTGTTGTGTGATACCATTTTGTAGTAGTGATATTTTTGAGCATTTGAAGCTTATAAACCTTTCGGTGAAGTCGTCACACTTGTGACACCCTAATTTCTTGTATTAGTCATGGCTCATTCGGGATTATGAAAATAGCTTTGGTTGAATTAGGATTATGGAATCCTGGTAGATATGCCAGGCATAGTGCTCTTGAGCCAATTGCAATAGAATACGTAGGTTCAGCTGTTAAATCCAAAGGTCATGATGTTAGACTATTTCAACAGAGAACAGAATCTAATGAAGAACTGACTAACGACATTTTGGATTTTGAGCCTGATTTAGTTGGTTTTTCTGCTATGACTTATGCTTTTCCAGATGGATTAGAAATAGCAGGAAGAATAAAACAAAGGAATCCTGATGTTTATACTGTCTTTGGTGGTTATCATGCTTCTTCCACTCCGGAGATTGTTCAATACGACAGCATTGATTTCACTGTTATTGGAGAAGGTGAAAACACACTAGTTGAACTGGTTCAGAAGTTAGAAGACAATGAAGAAGTTGGTAATATAAAAGGGCTCTCCTATTTTAATGGTAGTGAGGTTATATCGAATCAATTGAGAGAAAGAATAGATTTGGATAACCAACCATGGCCAATAAGGGAAGAAGGATTCTTTAAGAATACTCTAATCACTGGAATAACAGATCCGCCAATAGGGAAACAGAAAATAGCTCAGATAAGTTACTCTCGGGGTTGCCCATTCCATTGCAAGTATTGTGCTTCTCCCAACGTATATGGCAGCGCTGTAAAATGGCGAAAAGCAGAAAATGTCACTTCCGAAATAAGATATCTCAAAGATACTTTTAATGTTAACTTGCTGTATTTTACTGATCTTACTTTCAATATAAACAAGGAAAGAGTTTTGGAATTAAATGATTTATTAAAGGAAGAAAAGATAAATTGGATAGTTATGGCAAGCCCGGATACAAACATAGATTATGATCTACTTAGGGAAATGAAGGAAGCTGGCTGTACCAGACTGATGTATGGCATTGAATCTGTTGACGATGAAATTATAGAGTCTATTGGAAGAAAGGGAAATCATCGAGCAAAAAGACTAGAAGAACTTTTTAGGATAAATGACGAATTAGGGATTATCACCAGAGCATTCTTAATGATTGGTAATTTGAATGAAACGAAAGAAGATATCGAAGGGTATTTAGACACATTAAAAAACATATTGCCGGATGAAATACGAATAGGAATCACTACTCCTTTACCCGGCACTGCCTTATTTGAAGAAGCAAAAAGACATAAGTTACTTCTTTATACAAAATTTCCAGAAGATTGGAGACGATATAGCACTAGGGAGCTAACTATAAGACACCCAACTTTATCACCAGAAGAAATTTCGCAGTCATGTGATAGCATTTTTAGAGACTATTATGAAAGTAAAGAATATAGCAGGCACGTAAAAAGAAAGATAGAAACATTTCCTAATCTTCAGGAAGGCTATTTAGGCTTTTTTAAATGGTTAAAAGAACAAGCCGTGGATTTGACATAGTGGTTCGGGTTGACCTCACCTATAAAATATCGCTTGAACAGGCACTTCTCACTTATATATTTTTCTATCCAATATCACTATCGTGACTTTTGGAAAGTTAAAGGGACGCTGTTTGGTCGTAGCTTTTGGGCTCGTGGGTATTGTGTCAGCACGCTTGGTTTAGATGAATCAGCCATACGTCAATATATCCAAGACCAAGAACAACACCAAAAAAACCAGGAACAAGACGAACTTAACGTCACGTTTCACTCAGCGGAAAGTTTCCACAATAAATTAAAGATGCTTCTGTAACTTTTAGCAATTTCCATACTCTGAACTAAAAAAGCAAACGGCAATTTAGACCATAAAATAATAGAAACCTTATCCCCGTAAATAAAGGTAGTTGCAGGGCTCTCAAATTCTTTCGGGATAAATTTTACTGCGATAGATTTCATTTCTAATTTTTCTCTTTTCTTTCTTAGTTTTTCATTATAAATTATTTTTACATTTATTTTCGCCTTTTCTCTTCTTAAATTCCAGTTGTTCCAATAAGAACCCAATAAGGTCTTAAATCCACCCTCGGCTCCAAAAACTAAAATTGGTTTTCTCTGTTTCAAAACATCTTCCAGAACTGATTTTATCCCTCCCTCATCTTTGTAAATGGAAGCTTCTATCTTTTCTTTCACGAATGCTTTTATAGCCACTAAATCAGGTAGAAGCCGTTCTGCTAATTTTCGTTTTTGCTTTAATAGTTTTTCTTCTTCATTAAAAAATCTGATCAATGTCTCTGGGTCCTGTGCTTCGAAATGTTTTGTATTGGCTTTAATAACATAATGAACCAAACCTCTCTTTACCAATTTTTCTAAATTATCATAAATAATCGCCTTATGGATGCCGGTTCTCTTGACTATAGCACCTACTGAAACTGAACCAAGTTCTAGCAGAGCTAAGTAAACTGTCGCTTCATTCTTGGTAAAGCCGAGCTTTTCTATATCTTTTCCATCCATACCTGATAATTATTTTTCTATCCTTATATATTTTTCTACTCTCTTGCGTCGGTCATATGTGACAGAAGTAGCAGCCCTTGGGACAAATTGGCTCGGCGTCTAACGCAATAGTTCAACAAGCTCTTGGCTTGGATGGCAAGAATCCAGAACGCGGTTCACTTGCTCATGAATACTAGAAGAGGTTTTATGCCCAGCGATTTAGAGATTTAGGCTATAAGATTCAAATGGAAGCTCTGCGAAAATCGGGTAATGTTGATGTGGTTGCTCGAAAAGGAGCAGAAAATATCGCCATAGAAATTGAGACTGGTAAATCAGATATTATCAGAAATGTAAAACAGGACTTGCTGTCTGGTTTTGACAAGGTGTTGATTGTCGCTGTTGATAAGAAAGCGCTGGGGAAAGTTGAACGGGAATTGGCAATGGCTGGGCTGATTATTGAGGGGAAGGTTGAGATTGTGTTTGGGGATAGTAGTTACGCATGCGCGAGGTGTCACATAGAATCAGAGATTTAGTCTGACTCCGCAAGGGAAAAGGTATACTGGACTTCGATTAAATTCTGATTGATAAGTGTTGTTTGGTATCATTTTGCAACTCCATAGTAGTGATATTATTAAGCATTTGAACTTTATAAACCTTTCGGTTGCTTGATATTGAGAAATGTGTTCTCTGGATAAGCCAACGAACTGCTTAAAGCGGCGGAGGAAAGATGTCCCTGAATGATCACAGAGCAAATCAGTTCAACCTTATTTAAACCGGTTCTTCTTGCCTTATCATGGAAGATAAAAAAATCTGTGCAAACTGCAGACGAGAACTTGATGTGGGTGTCGATGCAACGAAGATTGACGAAGGAGTCATCGGCATGAAAGGTTTCGTGCCCTTGGGAAAGACCTTGTTCTTTTGTTGCGAAGATTGCGTAAGCAGCTACTTTGATCTTGGCAGTTTGCCGAGCGTGCCGAAAAGGATTCCGTAAATGTGATTTTTTGAGATTCATGGCAGAAGATACAACACCCCACAGACTAATACAGGAGATATCTTCGGCGGGGTATCATGGAGCAACGAACGTCAGAGGCTGATTAAGGAGCTATAATCGGAATGCAGAAGGTAAGATTTGCATCTCTTCCAATTGTTTCAATTTGGTTATATAGACTTGCATCAGGGCTTTAAGCTGGATTACATCAGTGTTGTAAGCTTCCAATTTCTCCTTCAATATTTCATTTTCCTGCTCGGTTTTCAGGAGCCTTTTCTCGATTTCTGTTTTAGTGAGATCGATGAGCATGTCTTCTTCACGGATGGTGTCTTTCATGCCCAGCAGTTCGGAATAATAGTGAATTTTGTCGGACTTCTTCCAGCCGAAACGATATTTTAGGGCAGATTCAGATTTGTAACGAGGCAGCCAGTAACAGCAGGAACAATGCCGGAAATCATACATAGTCAGATTAGAATATTTCTCACCCGCAAGGCTTTCACCATCTCCCAGCACTCTTTTTGCCAAACGTTTCAAATATTGGTTAACAACAGGTGGAGAAATCTTGAATAGCTGGTCGTTATTTTGTAACCCTTTATCCTGGACATATTGCTTCAGTAAATCAGAACACAACATCAGGTTAATCTTTCTGCCGAAACTGCCTTTCTTGACGATTTCATGGCGGATATTCAGTTTTTTGAAATCCTCATAGATATCAGAAATTCGAATATTGATCAGTTCGCCGGGGCTTCGTATACCGGTGTCATACAAAAACATGATTAGGATTTTGTATTCCGGCTTTGCGTTGTTACATAATTTCCTTGCCTGTTCGTCTGACAAATATACCCACCGTGGCTTGGGGTTTGAAGCGTCGATGTCTTCGGTTATGTCTGTTATTTTAATATCTTTCTTTTTATTTACCTTAATGTGCCAATGCCAGAATGCTTTGAAAGGCTTTACAAAGTCCACGACAGATTGATAACATTTGCCGTCGATTCTCTTGATCGTGCCGTTTCGCATTGCGTTAAAGAACTTCATGATCTGTTCTTCGCTTATGTCGGGCAGATTAGCACCACAGTATTGTTCGATGTTCTTTGCAAGAAAGATCATTCTTTGCCTTAGATTATTTAGACGAATGTAGCTCCTTGGTCCTTTTACACTTTTGGAGGAAACATTTAAACCATTCTCCATATCCGAGATATATCGTAGTATTATGTCGGAATTAGTTTTACTAATTCCAGAAACGCCATCCTTGGTTTTTTGCTTCCAATTCAGAAACTTCTCTTGATGTTTATATGGATCAATTTTCATGGATGTTCTATTCAGTTGAATATCGTTTATAATATTTCAACTGTTTTACAAAAAGACACCCCCTTAATATCACAAAACCCTATTACGCCCCAACCGGGAAGGATAGTATTGTGTGATTTCGTGGGGGTGTCTTTTTTTGTGTTAATTTATGATGATACTTAGGAAAGGAATTACTAGTATTTATATGTTGCGCTGTTTTGCGGGGATAATCGACGGATCAGTTCAAAGTTTATAATTGCTTGTAATAAATAAAAAACTAGAACGATCAATCATTAGCAATCCTTATAAATTCTATTTCTATAAAGTAATATGCCGGTCAAAAATATGAATATTTTTAAGAAGAAAAAGAGGCCAGTAGATGTTTTTGGAAACATTAAGAAATCTCATTTAGAAGAAGCTTATGTTAAATTTCCTGGGAAAAAATTAAAATCAGTCTCCAAGAAACGAGGGGCCCATTATGTCAAAGTGAATAGACCACTAATTAATAAACTGCAAAAAAAATATGGAGAAAAATACACAAATATTCATACTCATCCAAATGGCGGTTTTTTGCCTACTCCCGAGGATTTGATTAGTTTTTTAGGTTTCGAGGAAAGAAGAACCTCAGTAATCGTGCCCACCAGAAAAACGGATGGACAACCCTTAGGATATTTTGTGATAAAAAAACACGGGAGTCACACAACTCCTAATATAAACGAAAACGATTTTATTAAATCAATGCAATCATATAAACAAAGCTTGTCATCGGATGACTTGTGGGACATCCCTTCTAATTTCAAGAAACTGGCTAAGAAATATAATTTCAGCTATCGCTTTGTTTCTATAGGCGGAACAGTCCTCACTGGAGTGGCTAGAGGTTTTAGGAGCAGTAGGCAGTCACTCGAAACAAAGCTAACAATTATTTCTTTTATATTTATATCCTTGTCAATATTGCTCAGTCTGTCAAGCATAACGGGAAACGTAATTTCAGAGTTTCAATTCAATATGCCAGACACAATTAACATAGGACTATTTATCGCAGGGCTATGTTTTGCAGGATTAATATTCTTATCCAAAACGATTCTCGCCAAATCATAGCTCTTCATGCAGCACTTATTGCTCAATGCAGCCGTCGGTATTGCAACTTAGACTATTAGGTATGCAATACGACCAAATAGATACTACCGCCCATAATCACTTTAACGAGATTAATCTTTACTCCATGGCATTGGTGGCTGCATGGTTTCATTCTTCATAAAGTCTTTCATTTTATCTCCCATATCAAGCCTCATAATATCACCCTGCCTATACATTTCTTTTAATTCACTTGAAGAAAGCCCTTCCTTGAAGATGGGTCCAATTTGGCACACAGAACACAACTCACCTTCATCAATTGGCTTATCACATTTTTTGCACCGTTTATCGTTGGGCATTTTAATCTCCTCTATATTAATCGTTAACACCATCATTAAACGCAAAACAGTCTTTTTGTGGAGACGTCTTACAACGAATCCAAGCTTTAACTTGGCAGCCAGGGAATACGGCTAACACTTCAGAATTAGATGAAATTGCAATCAATTGCCATCGCTCAGACGATCTGAAACGTTCTACTGGTATTTCTGCATCTGTTACTATTTGCCATCGAGGTGCCCAGAAAAAAAGGTATTTGTTACCATCGGGAGCCATAGTCCAGTTAATGACAGTTATTAATCCGGGGACTGAATCATCAATAGACTTTTTGCTCTTTAGCATTAACATACGGACATATGCCTCTCTTATGCTTTCCTCATAAAACTGGACTCAGCTTCCAACGATAATATGCTAACCATCACAATAACTAAAGTCAAATTAAATCTCTACTTAATATTTTTTCCAACTAAAAAAGCAACACTTTCACAAAATCCCACCACCACCCAGAGCCAATCAAAACATTCATTTACAAACAGAATCTTGCTCTAAATTCACGCTGGGACTAATTGCTCCGACTTGGGTAACTTCGCTGACGCACTTTCTCCTACAACCACATCTTCCACCAAGCTCCAATCAAGCTGAATAAGTTTTATTACAAAAGGATTCTCCAAATTCAACTTATAATAATCAGACTTCCCAACTTTCCTAGTTTTAACAACGATCCCAGATTTAATAAAATTATCAAAAAAGGTCACAATAGAATTATAACTAACATTGCTTTCTCTCGCTATTTCAGTCATAGGGAAATCAAAAAAATGGTTTCCTATCAAAAAGTCCAAAACCCTCAACTTAGGAGTATCTCCCAACTGCTCAAGGAAAAACGATCTATTTTCTTTTGTTTTCATTTTATTATTAATTATTTTGAATTTTACTTTTTGAATATTTATTCATTTTCTTAAAATAGTTATTCTTTATAAACCTTTCGATTACTGCAACAAATATTTCAAATATAGAAACATTTATAAATTATATCCCCTATAAAACCACATGATTTCAAACTTAGAAAAAGCTCAAATCATGTTCAAACTCGCAAGAAGTAAGGGTAATTGGGGTGGAAAATATGATCGATTAGAACATTTCAAAAGATTCCCAAACCTAAAACAAGCAATAAAAGAACTCTCCAAAATCGGCTGGGTTATAATCAAGCAAAAACCAAACTACACAGGAATTTCACTAAACAACGAATATAAAAAAGAAATCATTAAATTTATTAATAAAGAAATGCCTTACGTGAGGGATTTCATTACCTCTTGAATTGCCCAATGATTTTTTGCAATTTATTATTCGACAAAAGACACACTGAGGTGCAGCACCTCAGTTTATAATTGCTTGCAATAAATAAAATAGTTTAGCGACAGCCAATTAGGACTATCGCTAAACCAAATGGTTTTAGTTTGCCATTTCAATGTTTTTGTTCTAATGCCGGTAGATTGGCTTTTGATTGCTCAAAAGGTATTGTCGCAAATTCACCTTTCTTAAAAATTTCCTCAGTAAACACACTCCAGTCACCGTAGTAAACACCGTCATAGAAAAGCATATCGTCTGCCAAAAATACCTCGTCGCAGTTGTCATCCGGCTTACCGAGCCTGATGTAATTTTTATATGTCGTGTGAACAAATTTGTAAGGGCCAAGAACCGGCCCATCACTGCCCCATTCGTCCATATCCTGATTAGGATCTGTTCTGCCATGAAATAGTCTAATGTACAGCATAATCAAATCTCCTTTAAGTTACAGGTTCTAAGACTTTAATCGTTTTCGGTACGAGGATTTCTTCTTCAGTGATGCGGTAGTTCTTACAGATATCTATGTACTCCGAAACAATTGTCTCGCAGAGTCTGTCAAAATCCTGAACCAGCTCAACTCTTTCTCGAAGCTCGCTTAAAGTCCAATCTTCAAAATCCTCATACATATCCACTTCCTTGCCCGGCCAGGTAAAGACCTGCATAGCTGTTTGCTTAAAATTAACTCTCGCTTTGGCATCGCATCTGCCGCAGATACCAACTTCACCTTCAAGCACAGCTTGATAATTCTTCTGTCCACAGTGAGTGCAATAGCTTTTATGCCCGCTCGGCTTTATACCGCCTCTGTAAAGAACAACATATCCGCTGCTTCTGCCGTTGACTCCGGCCTGCCACTGCCAGTTATATTTCCTACTGAAATCTTCCAGCAGGTCGCTTAATTTCTCCTGCCATTCAGTAATCCAGAGCATTTCCCACCAGGTATCGCTGTTAATATTATCGGGTTTATCAAATTGATGCAGCTTTATGCAGTTGGCATAGCTTGTCGATCTGTTCCAACTGTTCATTGTATGGTATCTGAAGTGTTTTTTCAGAAAAGCTGTCATCGTTTCCCTGCTTCGTTTGTCAACTTCTTTATAAAACATCTTGTCACCTCTCAAAAAATGCTTAGCGATAGTCAAAACATTCTATCGCTAAGCATAAGTAAACATTAATACTCACCCACATTGATCTCCGAAGCCAGCAGATTGACCTGGATATCAGGATCAACCGGTAGCAGCCGAAGATACTTGGTGAACTGGGCCAACATAAAGCCCGCTGCAATGTTGGCACAGTAGATAGTGGTCTTGGCAGTGCAAGGGCCTACAAAAGCTTCATCAGAGTTGAATAGAGTAGTCGGATAATGCTTGCGGGACTCAAAATCACAGGCGGTCAGTACTCGTAAAACCTCGGCGCTCATCCTGCCATCACAAAAAAGATTCACTCTGTCCTTCACAGCTTCCCAAATCAACCGCCGGACATCGATCCTATCCACACAGCAAAAAACAATGTTGCCAATTTCCATACTCCTGCGAAAACGCTCCGGTACTGCTTGAATCTGAGTTGCGGCGTTTATTCTCCAGCACAGCTCAAGTGTTGCATTAACCTTTGATTTTCCCATGTCTCCTTCCAGATATCCCTGGCTTGCCAGATTGCTCCACTCGACCGTGTCGTGGTCAATCAGTTGCAGCCATGGAATCCCCATGGCACTAAGTTGCAGGGCAACCTGTCTGCCGATGGCACCAACACCAATAACAGTGGCTTTGCAATCTGCAATTCTTTCAGGAGGGACAATATCACGCTGGCGACTGTACCTTTCGTTTGGTTGAACTTCACTCATAAGCTCATCACCTCCTCCTCATTCCATAACTCAGGCCTTTCAGCTAGTTCGTCCATAACGAACTGACGTTCTTCTGGCTCCATACTTTCAAACTCCTCGATGAAATCGTACGGCAAAGCATAATCACTCAGGTCATGGTTGGCTGAGTTCTCTTTCTTTCTGATTCGGCTGCTTAACCATTCAGCGGCATTGATATTTGCGGTGTACTCGGTATCCCAAAGCTCCTGATTGCTCGCTCCAAAATCCTGGCTGTAATCGATTCCAACAGGAATCAATACCTGGCCACCCGGACCGACATTGAAGCTCAACTTGGCATAGGTCTTATTGTCCTGCGCTACTACAAACATTACGGCCCATTGACAATTGCCGAATACTCTTTCGAATGTTTCTTCATCAATAATACTCGGCTCAGGTGAATCGCCCGGATGGCTATGTAGCCAAATTCTTGCGAATTGTTCCGGTTTTCTGCCAAGGTCAACCTGGTCTTCAAAGAGATTGGCGACTGACTCATCATCAAACTTGACACTAACTGCGGTAACTTCCTGCTTGACAGTAACAAACTCTTTTACAAATAGCAGGTCATCCGGCTCAGTAATACCAAACCCACCGACTTCGTTGTCGGATTTATCCCTGCAGTAGAGCAGCTTAGCCCATGCTGTCGGACTGAATCTTAATGTGAGTCTTCTGGCACGTTCAGTCTCTTCTTCAACTTGCCAGCTTAATTTGCGTTTCGCCTGTTTCAGGCTGGCTCGGATTTCCGTTTTGTTCTGTTTCTGAAATTTTGCATTCTTGTTCTTCATTATCTTTCTCCATTTCTTCTTTACAGTTTGGACAAACATTTTCTTCAAGACATGAACTGCAATACGATGAGTTACATTCAGCGCATTCCTGCATACAATTCATACAGACATGATCTTCACAGTTGGGACATTGTTGGGAACAACCTAAGCAGCAGGTTTCATCGCAGCAGCGGCAGTACGTAGAACATTCGCCACAAAAATCGTGTTCACAGTAGTTGCAATAATAGGTGTCGTCTCTACTCGTAACATATCCGCAATCGTAGCAGGGCTCGCCGGACCAATCATCCAGTGATACATATGGACTGTCCGGGTTGTAGGTAGTCAGGATGCTTCTGACCATCGTAAAAAAATCGCAAAGCCGTCCTTGCTCAAGGGCAGTTCTTATTGCGACACAACCATCACCTTCGCAGAGTTTATTACCACTAACATGAGGGTGAGTTACATCTTCATCTGTGGCTGCGGGATTAGGCTCAAGAGCGATTACGCAGTAAGGACTTGCCGTATATAGCTCGCTGAACTTCTTCAACTCCAGCTGAATTCTGAAAGGCCCGAGATAAATATCATCCAGGGTGATTGATTCTGTTATGACAGAGATGGTGCTTTCAGCATTATCAAGCTCTAAGCTGCCGAATTCCTGTTGGACCTGGTTCAGTTCATCAACCAGCGAAGATAATTTGGGCAATTCTTTTTGCGGGGCGTTAGTGAGTTGTCGTATCCTCGAGACAGAATGAGGTATATCGCTAAGTTGTGTACTGACGCCCTTGCAGCACCGTTCTGCGGCCGAAAACCAGCCGTTCGCTAATGATGCTCCCATCTTCCTCGATTGGGCAGTAAGTTCCTGAAGCTGACCGGCAAAGGTTGTCAACTGCCTCATCAACTCCAGGTAGTGTCCATGCTTTAGCCTTATCAACGCCTCCTGAATCTTATCTGCCATTCGGATCAGATTCTTTGTGTCTTCCATACTAAATTCCTTCCAATAAAAATGGGCATCTGCTCATCATTACGAAGAACAGATGCCCTGGTGACATTTAGACGCTGCTGAAGCTTATATTGCGGCGCCCTCTATTTTTGTTGGCGTCACGGTGATACGGTCCCCTTCTTTGAGAACGTATTCACGAGGTACTGGCTGACGGTTGACACGAATCAGAAAGTCGTCCGGCTTGCTGCCTTGCATCTTGTCTTTGAAGAACTGCTCAACAGTTATACCTTCGGTGACATCAACATAATCTGCAAAGCCCCCGCCATCGTTATTTATGTAAAGTAGTCTCATCTTAAATTCCTTTCGATTTGAATGGTTTACACTTAAAAATTTCTTTGACACAGTGACATAACTACACAGCCTATTTCATTGGCGGACTGCGCGCACGGCGTCTTTTGTTTGGCATAAGAATTCCTTTCAATTTGAAGTTTTTGGGGATTTACTAAGGATTGGACTTGTTAAAGTGGTGGGATCGAATGATGGGTGGCTGTCAGGTCTGTGGATTGTCAATAAAGACATCCGAGAGGGTAAATTCCTCGGTTATTTCGCTTCCGCACTTATTGCAGACATAGTGCATATGTATCGCTTCAATGTCCAAGAATTCCTTATCCTTGAATTCCCGCTCAGTATGACCGGCGCCACATTTTGGGCATCTGTCATCTATGATGGGCACATTCTGATTAAGTGCATCGTTTAATATCTTGCGAAAAGCCTCTCGGTTCTCCAATTGCGTTGTCAGCTTTGTTTCCGGCAGGCTATCTAAGAACTTCAATCCTGCCTGACAGACCTTCTGGAGGTTTGTGTTAGGTGTTCTGGCAGAGTTATATCTGGCAATAGCCGCTTTTGCCTGCTGTATTTCCTCAATATCATCAAGGTTTATCTGGTTGTCTAATTTGTAGAGCAAGTCCACTGTGTAAGAGGTTAATACCTTGCAAGCTTCCAGCAGGCCTGCTGCCGAATCAGGAATTTGAGTTGTCATCAATTCATTTTCGACAAATTTCACAGCCTCTGCTTCGGTGTCGAACTTACCTGCTTCATACGGCTCACTTATGTTCAAATAATGGTCTTTGCTTTCATCTATTTCCTCAATTTGAATCCATACTTTGTAAATCATAATTTTGCTTCCTTTATAGCTTTGTTTAGATACGCGATTTCATCAGCGAACTGCCGGGACTGCTCACCGCCAACGTCAAGGCAGTCTCGTATGTATTTGCAAACAGCCAGTAACGCCTTGCACTTCTTATGGGCGGATTTAGCCTTTGGCAGTTTACCGATACTATGCAGGAGTACCTGCTGCTGTTTCCAATGCTCCAGAGTGGTTTCGGTGATGCTGTCAATCTCTAAGATAATACAGCCGCCGATGAATTCAAACCGATTCGGATCATCAGGGTCGGCATGCTTATCATCGCCATCCTCATACCATCTCTCAAAGTATTCTCTGGCCGAATCCCTGGCCTCATCCATGTTTCGAGCAGCTAACAAATGACTGTTGGAATACTCCTGCTCGCCGTTGTATTCGGTTGCTCGTACTTCATATAGTTTCATGATTTATTCACCTCACTTTCAAATTCACAATGTCATATTGTATGATCTGCGCCAACGTCTCGGAGGCTCTGCAATACGGTTTCTACGTCTGCTTTGGCCCGCTCCAGAACCTGGATCGCTCCATCCAGGGTACTGTCGCCACCCTCGATGATTTCAACTACTATAAACTTGAACAAGCTGTCTCCGATGTTTTCACCGGTGACTCTTGCCAACAGGGTTTGCAGGGTGCGACAGTCTTGCTCAGCGTCGATGGGCAGCAAATCAGCATGTGGATAACCATCATAGACTATCCTGGCAATATTGATTTCTTCTTTGGTTTTGGTCATGATTTTGCTCCTTCTAAACTTACATGGGGTTTCCTATTTACGGGTTACACGAACCGGATGAACCGTCTTATAACCAGTCTGGTACTTCTCTGCCCAATGCTCTTAAAACGGTCTGACAGGCAAATTTGTAATTTTTACCATTATCAGACTGTGCTATAACCGGATACTTGCGACTCTTTGGCTTGAAACCACAAATAGTATATGACTGTCCTCGAAAGACGAATTCCTTACCAAGGTCTTCGGGCTCCAAACCAAACAATTTCGCGTTGCTTCTAAAGGAGTCGGTTTCTTCGGTTATTGGTTTGCCGTTGGGGTCTAACACTGCAACTTTTAGCTGAAATCTACAGTTGCTCGTCTGGAAAGTGCAGTTACCTAAATCAATCACAACGCCCAACTCTTTTGCCAACGGCTTAACAGCAGTTTCTGAGCGTTTTCCAATGTACTTAACTGTGGGTTTGTCCAGTTTTGTGATTTTAGTTTTCATTTTTAACCCTCTTTCAAAAAGTTGATATTTTGTTTATCTCTTAACCCGCTCGTCGGGATTAAACCAACCAAGACACCGAGCCGTATAGTTTCTTATTTACAGGTTATTGTGCTGCTCTGCACTCATCCAGACAGCTCTCGCTGCAAAAGCAAACGCCCCTCCATTTGATATCTTCTGCCCCTATTGCGTTTCCGCACCAGTTGCATTTGCTGTCTGCCTCCTTTTTCAAACCAGAGGAACAATCGGCGTGTACTGGACAAATCTCTACTCTCAAAGCCCCGCTATGTCCAGCAACCCAGTCGCGGGCCTCAGCAACATTGTCCTGACCATCATAGCTCTGGTGATTCCGTAGATACTCCAGCATCGCTTTCTGTGCTCGGAATTTGCTATTGTGTGCATGGACATGGACTACTGTACTTTTATCCATTACAATCAATACCCAAACTTCTTTGTGCCGACCGGCGTATGTCTCATCACAGATATTTATCCTTTCGCACAGTCTACTAACATCATCGGAATTTAGCGGTTTCAACGAACCGCAGTCGGTAGCGATATCCTTAATTACCTGGTCGGGAATATCGGGGAAAATTCGAAGATTTTCCTCCTGGTGGAACCGCAGAGCAGCCAGAATGGTTGCCAGTTCACGTTCATCGACAACTAAAGCAAATTCTTTTTTCAACTGTGACATAATGATATCTCCTTTAACTTAAATAGGGTTATTGCTCAAAACAAGCGTGTGGATTGATTTGAAAAGTAAATTTTCGTTCTCTTGCGAACTATTTACTATCTACAACTTCGTAGCCCGTGATTTCAGTATCTAAAATATCCGCGGCAGTTGTAGTATCACTTACTTTGTAGTCTAATTCGTTGACTACCTCTGAAATTTCAACACTCTCATCTACTAACATCACAATACGCATCTCTAATTGTACAGTTACTTTTCTCACTGTTATCTCCTTGAAAAAAGATTCAATCGGTTTATTATTTGTATTTACATTTATTGCAAAGACGCTGTTCAGTTGTGTGGAGTTCGCATCTGCACTTTGAACACAATTGCGTAACCTCTGTGCCCAGATGTTGGGGTTCTAATGCAGATAGAAAGGTATCGCTGTCCATACCCTGGACTACTCTTTCCCCTTTTTCCTGTGCCTCAGCTTCATTTTCTGCTTTAACTTCGACAAGGACCGACCCCGCATAACGAATTCTTACTTGATATTCATTCATTTTCTAATCTCCTAACCCGGCGTAGCCGGAACCAAACAGGTGACCGAAAGTCAAAAGTTGGACGATTTTGAAAACGCCGTAACTTATTGTAAATACAGAAGATATAGTCACCGTTAAAAATATTGTGCGCGCGGCGCGCTCAATTTTAGTCGTAAGAGACTAAAGATGGTTAATACTTTCAGCCGGTTTTTGACCAGAGCCGGCAAACCCGGTTAATTACCTTCAGGACGCACGGCATCAGGATAAGCACAACTGAATTCGTCCCATTCATCCGGTGTAAGGTCTCGCACGCCGCCACAATTCATGGTATAAGCTCCTAATTGGGCAATGGGAGAACCTTCCATTTGTCTTTGAACGGTTGATACATTTGACTCTTTGCAAATGATCGATAAGGTTACAGCTTTGTATTTTTTCATTTTCTTACCCTTCCGAATTAAGGCCCTAAAATTGTTTATTGTTCTCAGCCGGTTTAGAACAGAGCTGACTAACTGGTGTTATTGATGCTGGCCAACGGCCACAAAATAGCAGGGGTGATCCTCAGGCAGTTTCACTCTAAGAAAATCGCTCGTAATAGCGTTAAATTCATCGGAGGGAATGTCTATGCCATCCCTGCCATTGACTCGATAATCGAGTAAACCGTTTGCGTCGAACTCGGCAAACAGTCTCTTTCCAGATAATTCGCTGCACGGCCAGATCGCCCCCGGTTTATGTGCCCAATCATAAGTGTCATCAGCAGATAACCAGAGTTTTGCGTTGTTATTTGATATTTGTACTTTCATGAGGCAGGCTCCTTAACCCATACTTCAATTTCGATGGCAAATTTTCGGATTTGTTACTTTGTGATAGTTTTTGCCGAAGCAATCTTGGTCTGTGAATTACTTAATCATACTCGCCGCATTTTGTTGCTTCTTCACATTTTATTGCTTCTTTGTAATAGCCTTGAGGTGGACTTACAGGTTCCACCAAGCGGCCTGTTACCGTAAAACGGCTATTAGGCGTTAGCTTGTAAGTTCCGAAGTGTTCTGGCGGAAAATCATTCTCAACCACACAGTTAATTCCAAAGTATCGACTAACACCGTTATCTAAGACCGTGTGACTGCAATTCTCAGCACAACGATGATTCCAACCAAAATGTGGAACTTGGGTGGGTTTCTCATTAGTAGTGCTCCAAACAGCCAAAACTTTATGGCCATTGATTGACGTGTGACGAAGCGCGTTGATGGCATCTTCGTAGGCGGCGTTTGCCGCTCCGCCATTGTTACGCACTTCCACGATTCCAAAGATTTCAGTTATTTTTTCCATTTTTCTATCCTCATGTAGCTATCGATTTGGATTGTAGCCGGTCTTTACAGAGCCGACAAAACCAGGTTTATACTTTGTGCAGATGTGCTCCTTCAGCCGTCAATGTTAGCCCTGTCAAGCCGTATCCGGCCAGGGCTATGCGGTACCAGAAGGCAAGGCCATTTCGCTTGTGCCCACCAAACTAAACTCTCTCCGTTGTCATAAAGGTATCTTGTGCAGCAGGTTTGTTTGATTAGTAAAGCTGGAATTGCTGAAAAATGAGGGGCCGTGTTTTTAAGCCGGCAGTGCAAACGGCAGGCACGATTACCATTAAGCCAGCCGGCTTTTTTTACGGACAGCAACAAGATTTTTGCAATGTTCGATTGGCGATTCTACACTAAGTTTTTGTCCTGATTCGCCGCAAGCTTGTTTTAGGGAATTAAAAAGGCCATTTACCAGGACGGTATAATCGTTAATATTTTTGGCCAACACTTCTAAGTCTCTTGTTTCCCAATATTTGCCCTCGTCACTAACATCGACCTTGAAACCTGTAGCTTGAAGCATATCCAACAGCTTAATTACCAATAGGTGACAGTCAACAAAACGGGTGGCATATTGGGTTTTGCAAAAACTACGACATACAAACACCTTGCCCCACTTATAAAAATTCAAGTCACAGCTTTCGCAACCTTCGCCAGGCCACAGAGCAAGTGAGACTATTGTTGTCGGCTTATGTTCTTGCCAGCTTCGATTTCCTTCATGGTGCCATATACCGAGCTCTATCATCTGCCAGGTTTGAACGCCGAGCATATCCATTATTAAGTCACGCATCTTTAGATTGTCGCGCCCGTTGTTAGGATGGGATAGCATTACTTGTAACCACTTAAATATTTTGATATGGTTCCGTGTAATCTTCACACATTTGACTTCCCCAACTTCTTCAAAGGGTAAATCCAGGCAGGCACTTCTTATCTGTTCCAGTTTTGTTTGCAGTTGTCGAGCAGTACCTTGAAACTCGACTGTGTAATGTATTGTTAGTCCCATTTGTCTGACCTCCAATTAAAAGTTAGTATTTCGGTTCATAAGGCATCTGTTTGACACACAGATAAACAGAGGTCCTGGTTAATACTTCTGATTCGATGTTGATTAGTTCAGGCGAGATTAGAAGAGTTCAAAACCCCTGTCTTCAATCCCCATGGCTGACGCCAACATCAGCGATAAATTGAAGCAGCTTAGCTAAATCGTAGTCATTAAAATAAACATCTTTTGTAGCATCCTCCACCGTACCATCGAACCAGTTTTCAACAGGCAGAGTCGGCAGGGAGGCGGTGAGACCTTCAGCTTCCACAGCTAATATCCGCAGCTTCCTTACTATCAGGCCCCTTCTTTCGATCTCATCCAACACATCTTTTGGCGGCTCAGGGTAGCCAATCACATTTTTGAGGATCTTTATCTCCTCAGCAAATGCTCGTGACTGCTCACCGCCGACATCGAGGCTATGTAGAACCTCTTCAATCGCATCAAACATTTTGGTAATCATTTTCAATACTCCTTCGCTTGATTTAAAATTAGACTTTCCTGTAAAAACGAAATGGTATGTAATATGATTCGTGTTCTTGTCCGGGTGCTTACTTGGTGATCTCCTCGTAAAAAAATGGGTATCTGTTCATAATGGATACAAACAGATACCACGGTTAATACCTGGGCCATGCGTATAATCATCCAGCTTTCCTTTTTTCAGCTAATTGCTGACATCTTTTACAAGGTCTTTTTGCATACCTGAAATATTTGACCGGCAGACAATACTCGCCTTTTATTCGACCGCATAAGGTCTTGAGCCTGTTGTCAGGTGTTGTGCAATGTGCTGTTTTTATCTTATCCTTCACCTTTGTGTTACCTCGTTCCACAAAGATTTCTTTGAGTCTTTTTTTGACAGCCTGAACACCTTTACTGTTGAGCAGTTCAAGGGCTTCTTTGACTGCCTCTTTTCTTGTAGATGTTCGCTTTGCTATAACTGAACAGCCGGTCTGAAGCTCGATGACGCTCCAGTAATTAGAAGAACCTGCCTGGTCTCTTGTCAGCCCAAAAGACAGACCTTCCCATGTAAACAAATAACCTTGACATTCTGTTCCGTCCGCTATCCTGAATTTGATCTTCTCCATTTTGTGCCTCACTTTCTGTGAAAATTATTCTAAATAACCGGCAAACTGCATACCCGGTTCATCATAAAACCAACTGATACTTAGATCCGGAAATAACTCTTTCACTTTTCTGTAAATACTCTCCGGAGGACACCAGGCTGTCATAAACATGAACCGACAATAGCTTTCTTCATTTACAACAAGCTGTACACCATCGGCAGGCCATTTTGTTCCCCAGTTTGACAATGCCCAATCATACCAGTTGTCAAAACCATATTTACCAAGTAACTCCTTTTGTCTTTCAGGTGTCATATTTGCATGTTCCCCTTCGGTACGGACCGGGGATGTTGTATCTTCTAATTCTTTCGGCATAGGAATAATCTCTTGAAACTCAAACTTCTTACCTACAAGTTGCATAAATTTCTTTACATCTTCAGGTTCACCTGAAATGTCTACTCTGTTTTCGCACCAATTAGGCATTCCATTTCTCCTTTCTAATTCTGGTGATACTACGGGATTTTTTCTAACTTTTGTTCCTCTCGTGTTAGCCTGTCGCAGTTGTTGCTAAGTCCCAGAGCATCGAAGTGGCTGTCACAAATTGTTGTGTAGCAGTCAAAGGTTTAGAGGCCATTGTCATAAACTTTTGCAATCTTTATTATTCGTTCCACCTTAATTTTTTTGCAGCTTTAATTTCTTTAGTGGTGACAAATCATGTTCGGCCCGTAAATCACTGGCCTCTTCTAAGCTCATTTGGGCTTCTGTGGTATAGTAGTAAAAACCACACTCTAAACATTCTCCGCTACCCCCTCGACAAGCATTAGTCAGCCGGAGGCCTGACCGCCTCGCACAACGTGCAGAGCCCGTGGACCAAAGCGGTTGGCTGTTCCTTATCCTCGAATGAGTCTTCCAGCCAAGTCAGGGCTTCCCTGCATAAAGACACTGCTTCAACAGCCATTGACAATACCGGCCAGGCTACTGTTGCGGCTTGGTTGTCGTCCTCAAGTCTGCAGCATGTATCACACCTTTCAACCCGCAGTCCATGCTCATCATTCGAGGCCAATATCCAGCCCTGATCTTGACATATCTGACATCTATCTTCTTTTTTCGCCTGGTTGACTTGTTCACCCGGCAGAGTTTTCTTGGCGGATTGGTTCCGGCAATGCGTATTTTCACGATATGTTTTCAGAAATTTAGTCCGCATAAGTGCGGAACATAGGTCAATAATCGCATGTATACCTTCGGTGTTGTCAATAGCCTGAGCAAGTGGAGCCATCGGTGCATCCCATTCAATGATTCCTTCCAACTTCTCCCGCTCATCAATAGGCAATTCTTCAAGCCATTGCAAAGCATCTTGAGCGTGTAGTCGCACTTCCCTTGCTTTGATAAGTTCATTTAATAAGGCTGAAGCCATGTCGATTAAATCTTTGTTTGCTTTTCGCGAACGAGCTGCTTCTTTTTGCAATTCCGTAATAGTTTTCATTTTTATTTACTCCTGAATTATTGGTCTTCCGGTTCCGTGTCTGGCCCCTTGCATCAGACGTGTCAGCCAGGAATTGCAGCAGCTTATTGCTCCAGCTCCATTTGGCCGATGGGATGTCAGGCTGTGGTGGAATAGTTACCACCGCCAATGCCTTGGGGACATTGCCGGTCTCGAACAAATCGACAATCTGTCGTAAATATGATGTGCTTTGGTAGAGTCGTTCATGCTCTGAACCCCTGAAAAATGAGCATCTGTTCATAATGAGTACAAACAGATGCCCTGGTTAATATTCCTGATATAGTGCCGGTTAATTCAGGTTAGGTAATCAAGACCTTTCCAAAGTCATATTGTACGGCTGATATTCATAATCTGGTGGCTCAACGGGATTGCCCTCTGCATCCTCATAGTCGCACTGGTCGCCGGCAATGAATTCTTGCCGGGTACAAACAAACCTGCCTTTATCGTTTTTCTCGAAGGTTTGAGCGACGAATCCGACTGTGATCTTTGTGAATTTATCCATAATCAGCTCCTTTCAGATTCCGCAAGTGTTTTCTCTGCTGTCTTTCAATATGCCAGCAGCCCGGTCTTTAATATTTTGCCATTGGCGCTGCAGATCAACGGACAAGTTCGAGGCATACTGATCCCCAAACTTAAGCAGGAAGTCATAGGCGGCCTTGTCCCCTTGCTTCTTGGACATAAGATAGGCATCCATGCATCTGCCGTTCCATAATCCCCCGATCATAGGGCCGGTAAATATCTCAGGCCCATGGTCGGCAAGATATTGGGCCGCCGCATCATAATTGGCCATTTTCTCGCTATCTTCCAGATTTGCTTGATCCTTAGACAGGTCTATTTCCGTGCATGCACCGTTAAAATCCACTACGTGCAACACGGGCCGCATGGAATCGGGGTCTGTTATTATGATATGTGTCTGTTCAGCCGCTTGATGAGGATTCCTGGCACTGACATCGATGGTATAAACGACACGATACAAAGGTTCATCACCACCTTCTTTGGGCGGAGGGTCAATTTTCAAACCCTGGTAATCCATACAGCCATGTTGCACACCCCAGGTGTAGGCCTCCTCACAGGTCGCACAAAGTGCCCTGACCTGGTCAGCCGGTGTTCTCACAGATACAGGTACTTCTTTAACAGCCGTGCTCTCACACAGTGGATTTTGACAATATGTTTCCATACGAATGCTCCTTTCGTTTCAAATGAAATTACTGTTTCAAGATAAATGTTGGATTTGACGGTAGGACCGATGAACTACTCGGTTGATTTGGCAGGTGTGAATAATTCTGGGGCTATTTCCTCCATGGTTTTCGGCTGCCAGTACAAGTCCCGCTCAATTGGCAGACCCATCGGGCCGCGAATACTTTCAAGCTCTGAGAGACTGAAATAACCAAGCTCCTTGCAGTGACCATCTACGAGGCCGAAGAATGTATCTTTGCCATCGAACTCAACGCCGTACCAAGTCCATGAGCTTGAAGGGGTGAAGTACTTAACCCACACAACGGTCTTACCACCCTTGCCTTCCTGCGAATACAACGGTGGCAGCTTCCTGCGGATCTCCTTTGTGAGCAGCTTCATGCCACGTATTTTGTTGTTTGCGGCTCTCTTGCTAGCCTTCACTACCGTCTTGCCGCCAACACAAATCGCATTCTCTTCAGGGATGTTCAACTCCTGAGCAAGGCCACCTAAGAACTCAGTCATGTTGCGGTTCTGTTCCTCGCGTGAGATCGGATCAGACTCACAAGCCGGTATCGGTCTGCTAAGTAATTGCAGTTGATCTTGCTCAAGCTCGAGTACAACACGGCCATTCAGTTGCGAGTACCACTCGACATAGACTGAGCCAGAGATATAATCAGCCGGCGGCAATCCTGCAGTAATGTCACCTACTTTACCAGTCTGATGTGGGGCAAAGCCCTGCATATAACCTTCTGCATCCGGTTCGCTGTCAGTAGCACCGCCTATTAAGCGGATCTTTGCCCCTCTGATGTCTCTGTGGAAGTTGCCTTCCAAGTCAAAGGTCACTTTTCCTTTTATGCCGACAAACCTCATCCATCCTGTCACTTTCCCTTGCACCGTGTTGTCAAGCTCGCCACAAATCAAATACTCTGTTGGTCGAAATGCCATTTTAATTACCTCCGTTTCTTTAAGTGCGATGGCACGCTCTCTGTATTTGTTGAGCGTGCCATCTGGTTAAATTGTTTGATTTGAATTTAAGACTTTACGTTAATAAACTATTGGTTTGAAACTAAGTGATGGCAGAACCACTCTATGGCGACTTGTGCACTTTTTCGGTTCCGTCCTTATATAGGATCGTAAGAGTTTCATCTTCTTCGAAGATTATTTTCTTCCAGTCCTTAATGACACCATAAAGACAGCTTCGTATCTTTGACCGTAGGTATTCTGCAGGCCCGATGATAGTTGCCCAGAACTGGTCCAGTTCCTGTTCGAGATAATACAACTGTGTATCCCAGGTATCACCATCATCATTCCAACCGCCAAGGTGATACCATATATCGGTTG
>Ga0114930_10000827_pt1 | contig 31892 bp, 24 predicted proteins | sample AnhtaG_FD_87300 | JGI IMG/M metagenome (GOLD analysis project Ga0114930, IMG submission 87300) | Deep subsurface microbial communities from Anholt, Denmark to uncover new lineages of life (NeLLi) - Anholt_01485 metaG | ecosystem: Environmental > Aquatic > Marine > Oceanic > Sediment | place... | reverse complement strand
GTAGGCCAGAGCAGCATAAGGCCCAGGCGGTGCTCCGGATAGCTGCGCGCATCCCTCGATGAAGCCTTGATCCTCCACCGGGGGCGTCACGGCGACATACGTCGTTCCCTCGGCTGCATCGCCCGCAATCTGGACGACACAAGCGCCGTTCAGCCCATTTCCTCCCAGCATCGGGATGTCAAGGCCAGCTCGCTGCAACTTGAGCAGCAGTTCAGCGCCCTCCAGCGCCTCTCCGCCGAAGAAGATCAACTCGGGGTTGACGTCTGCCAGTCTCGTGATAATCCTGGTATCGCCAGCCTCAATATCGAGCACAACCACCCCACCCTCTTGCTCCACCTCGGAAACGAAGGCGTCCACCAGGTCTGGAGACCCTCGGACCGCAGCCAGGCGTGTCGCGTGCTTGTCCGTGACGGCGTAGCGCGCAGCAGCAGCGCCTAGGAAGAAATTGTCCGCCACGAGACGGAAGGTTTGGGGGTAGCCCCTGCCTGTGATCTCCATGCTCGTCGCTGTGGGCACCACCAAGGCCAGTCCAGCCCTGTGATAGGTTGACAAGGCGCTAACCGTGGTATCATCGCTGAAATGGCCGATGACCCCCATGACATCGGGATCGATGACCATCTCTCGCGCTCGCTGCACCGCCATGTTTGGATCTTGGTCATCGTTCAAGACGACCAGCTCCACTAAGTGGCCGCCCACTCCTCCAGCTTCGTTCCTCTCGCTCACAGCGAGCTTCACCGCCGGCAAGACCTCGTAGCCCAGAGGCCGATACAGGCCCTCGAAGGACGCCACTAGGCCGATCTTGACGGTGGGGGGGGTGGATCCACAGGCCGTACAGCCGATGGCAACCGCCAACAGAGGCAAAGACAAGACAGCAATCAGCAGATTTCTCACAAGATGCAGCTATTGCCCTTGGTATTGGTCTTGATTGCGAAGATGCTCCTCATACGTCTCGGCGAAGGCGTGGGAGCCATCAAACTTGGAGAAGAAAAAGAGGTAGTTGGTATCCGCCGGTTCCAGCACTGCCCGGATGGACGCCAAGCCAGGGCTGCATATCGGCCCCGGAGGCAAGCCCGGGTACAGGTATGTGTTGTAAGGAGAGTCGAAGGGAACATCCTCCTCCAGCGACATCGGTATCTTCCACCACTGTCCCGTGTCCTCCTGGTAGCCCAGAGCGTACTGTACCGTCGGGTCAGACTGAAGGTACATGCCCTGCTCCAGCCGGTTCAGGTAGACGTTGGCGATAATGGGACGCTCCTCAGCTAGCACAGCCTCCCGTTCGACGATGGAAGCCAGAGTCACCACCTCAAAGATGCTCATTCCCTTGTCGGCCGCCATCTGGCGCATCTCGGGCGACAAGGCCTGACCGAAGGCGAGCAGCATGAGGTCAATGATCTGGGCAGCACCGTAGTCAACAGGTATCCTGTAGGTCTCTGGGAACAGGAACCCCTCGACAGACGACGGAGCACCTTCCGGATGATCGTACAAGAAGTCGTAGGCGAATTCGCCGCTCTCCACCAAGGCCATGAACGTCTGGCTGTCCACCAAGCCCTGTTCCTCCAATAAGGCCGCGACTTCCTCGGCTCTCTTTCCCTCGGGGATCGTTGCCGAAACGTCTCTTAACCGCCCGTGTTGCAGGGACTCTATGATCTCGTCCATGGTCATGTCGGCTCGCAGTTCGTAGTCCCCAGCCTCCAACTGCGCATCGACCCCCCGATACCGAACCAGCCAGCGGAATAGCTGAGCATCGGAGACAAGACCCTGCCGCTGAAGGCGAGGAGCTATGGTGGCCGCCGTCTCGCCTGGGTTGATGGTGAAGACCACCACTGTGGGGTCATCACCAGCCGGAGTCTCTACCTCGTTGCGTCGAACGTTGATGTAGATACCCAGCAACGCCTTCTCCAGAGACGGGATCTCAATTGCGCTGGAGGTCACCTCTTGAGAGCCTCCCGGGGCCAAGAGGTATCGTCCCCCAAAGACGATGGCGGCGGCCGAAATTGCCAGGGCAAGAAGAATCAGCCCCCAGCGAAGTACGTCCCTCAAGAGGTCGTCTCTGTCCAAGAGTTCCTCCTTTCCTCCTCGCAGGTAAGAGATTCCAGGTAGTCCTGGAGGATCACCGCTGCCGCCACAGCGTCAATCCGGCGCTTCCGGTCCCGCTGCTTCCTCCCGGCCTCGATCATCGCCTGTTGTGCCCGTACCGTCGAGAGTCCCTCATCCCATAGAACGACCGGGGTGTCCACCAGTTCTTGTAGCTTCGCAGCATAGGCCTCTATGTGTCGAGCCTGCACACCTGCCTTCCCGTTCAGTCCCAGGGGATGCCCCACGATGATCTTCTCCACCTCGTGCTCTCTGGCCAACGCCGCGATGCGGTCCAAGTCCCTCCCCTCGGACCGACAATGAATCACCTGTAGGGGGCGAGCTAGAGTCTGCCCTGGATCGCTGACCGCCACTCCTATGCGCCTGTCCCCTATGTCCAGCGCCATGAGACGCACGTGATATCTAGAGCCCTCGCTTTCTAATCAGGGCTGCTCGCCACGGACGAAATACGCACGGTGATGCGTAGCGGAAGCCACGGCACCCTGCCCCACCATTCCGGGGAGATCTCGACAGAAGGCTGCTGTACCAGTGCCAGATGCCGCTCTAGGTACTCCTCCGCGACTTGCACCGGCTTCCCCCTTATGGCCTCTCTCACGTCCACCTCATTGATCTCCACCCAGGTGACTCCTTCAGCCGTGACTTGAAGGGCAACCGTGCCATCGTAGTCGGCCTCGCTGACCTCGTCTATGCGGACCTCCGTTTCGTCTGCCAGTAGCTGAAATCCTTCCCGCACCTCCAACTGCAACATGCGCAGTCCCAGGATATCCACATCGTCCCTGTCGATGACGGTTCCTCTGATCAGAGCTCGCATGTGAAGGCCGAGGGAATCGGCCACATCGCCGGGGAATCTATCATACGTTTCAGTCAACACATAGGCGGTGAGCGATTCGCGCGGCAAGAACTGCTCACCACTCAACTCCACCATCAATGCGCTGTACCCCTCCTCCGTGAGGCGTTGAAGCAGCAATTCGCTGAGCTGAACCTTGTCGGCTGCAGTCACGTATCTCACCTGACTCATCGCGCCAGCCTCAGTTGGCGCGACGTTGATGACATTCACCTGGCGATCCAGAGGCCCTTCCACGCGATTAATGGAGTAGGCTGGGACATTGCCGCTTGGCCCCGGCTCTATGGCCTCTATCGGAGCACGGCCCCTGCCACCCACCCGAGGAGGCAAAGTGACCTCCTCCGTGGTGCGGAAACGAATGGTCGTTCCAGCGCTCGTGGCCACTATGGTGTCTGACACCACCGTGGTGGCCTGGCTTCGTTTGTTGGTGAAAACCACCTCTCCCGTTGCCTTGACGTCTGGCTCATCCCTGATGGCGGTCGTTGCCATCTCATCGCTACCGACGATGTCGATCTCCACTACCCGGGCCGGCACTCGAAGGGTGATGAAGTCCACGCTCTCCAGATCGGGACTGGCCTCGACGGAGATAGTCGTGCTCACTGGATACGACACGGGCTCCAGAGCGACAGTCGCTGTGGGTACGAACACCAGCAGAATCACGCCCAGAAACGCCAACATCGTCAGGAACATGACAGCGAATACGACTCGCTCGCCAAGTCTGAGAGTATCGGACACTGGAGGGGCGGTAATCGCCGTTCCTGTGAGTCTCTGTCGAGGCGATAGACCGAGGCCATCAGTTGCAAGGGGTTTCGACCGTGCCCAGTTGGCTTTCTGACCCCTCCCTACCGACGAGAAGGTCCGAAAACCGAGGGAGTGGGCCAGCTCCTTCAACCCACGATCCCTAGTCACCAGGGCTACCTCTTTCTCCAGAGCAATGACCTGTCGTCCCAGGAGCTTCAAATCGACGAGACCATCCAGTCCAAGACAGCCCTGGGGGACCAGCAGCAGTACACGTTTCCCCTCAGCACTCTTCAATCGCTCACGGATAGCCGCTGCATCGTCACTTTCGTGTAGCTGAATCACCTCTGGCTGGCTCAAGCTCCCTCCCCTGAGTCAACGAAGACCTCCGGTCTCTTCACTTGCCACAGAAGAGACCGCAACGAATCCTCCTGCGCATCACGAAGCATCACATAAGCAGCGAGTGCCGCTGGCGCGACATACTGTTGGCCTCGCAACTGGCCCGTTCTATCCAGCACACGGGGGATGTCTCGCGGCTCCATCAGTCGCACTTGAGGGTGGCGCGAGACACCGAATACCTCCATCCAGGGGTGAGAGCGCACCGCCTCCACAATGCCTAACAGTCTACTCCCTCCGCCGCACAGATTGAACCGATGCGGGACTGGACGGGAACCCGAGAGCTTCCCCACCAGAGTCGAAACCGCTCCCAGCCAAGCCTGGGTCACACGACTCATGACAGCCTGTGCCTCCACAGGAATCTCCATCACTCCGCGACTGTAGGCCAGCTTCAATCTCTCAGCTTCTCTCCAAGGCATCTCGAGGACCTCAGCCAGATGTTCCGTGAAATCTCCGCCGCCCAAGGGAAAACTGGCCGTCGCCTGGGCCCTACCAGTGTGCACCACAGCTATGTCAGTGGCCCTCCCACCTACATCTATGGCCACCGACTGTCTCGCCCCGACCACCGAAGCCAAGGCTTGCCAACCAGATGATGTCATCAAGATCTCCAAGCCCAGGCCTTCGACCATCTCTTCCACAGATCTCAGGTACGAGGATGAGACAGCCACATTGAAAACGGTGAGTGCGAGCTTCTCCCCCCGGAAACCCAAGGGATCCGTCACACTCCGACCGTCCACCTGTAAGTCGCACACGGACGTTTCCACCAGTCTCGCCTTCGTGCACTCAGGGTTATGCCGCGACTGCATCTTGCGTCCCAGCCGCCGCAGCGCTAGCCGCTGAGCTCGTTCCGCAACCTCTCTCAACTCTCTCTCAGTTACCCGAGTTGATGGATCGGAACGATGATGCGTCACTGAAAACGTCTCGGCCGTGGTCAAACAGTTGGGCAAACCAATCACGACCCAATCGGGCACCACCTGTGTGCCACAGCACCGAGCAGTCATGTCTTCGGCTCGGCCAAGGGCCTGGTCACAACCTCTACGCACTTTTGAGATGTCAACGATGCGTCCATCCATCCCACACCATGCCTGGTGACAGGACGCACTCCCAGCACCTACCACCGAGCACTCGGACCCCCTCAGCTCGACCACCAGGGCCTTAACCTGCTCGGTACCCAAATCCAGAACCGTGCAGAAAGTTGGCCCCTCAACCACGGCCTCATGCCTACGCGCGATCTTGGACAGCAACTCACGCAAATCAGGCTCCTCGCAACTGCGCGGTATGGATGAGCGTGGGGATCCCGGTGGTGGGCTTGTCGAGCACCGGAGGACTTAGCGGTTGGCCACGAGTTCGTTCACGAGGCTCAGAGCCTCACCTATCCGTTCCGTATCCCTTCCGCCCGCCTGCGCCAGGGTTGCACGACCCCCACCACTCCCGCCGACGACCGCTGCAACCTCCCTGACCAAGTAGTCTGCCTTCAGGCCCATGTCGACCAGATCAGGGGTCACGGTTGCCACAAAGCCTGGCTTGCCCCCCATCACCGCACCCAGAACGATCACCCCTGACCCTAGTTGGTCTCGCAGCCAATCACTCATCTCCCGCAGTGTCCTCATACTGGCGGCCTCAACCTCTGTGGAGAGCACGCTGATACCATCGACATCACGGACTTGGTCCAGAGCTTTGCCCATCTCTTCCCTGGCAAGCCGCCGCCGCAAACTCCCTATCTCCTTCCGCTGGGCTTCCACCTCATCGAGCAGAGCCCTCAAATTCGCCTCGACCTCTGCCGGGGTCCCATCCAACTGAGAAGCTACGGCATCCAGAAGGGAGAGGCGCTGATGGACGTACTGTTCCGCCGCGCGACCAGTGACGGCCTCGATTCGGCGCAGGCCCCTTCCGATGCTGCCTTCGCTCAAGATCTGAAAGGAGCCTATCTGACCGGTGGCCCTCAAGTGCGTGCCACCGCAGAGTTCGCGCGTGTAGTCACCAGCGCTGACTACCCGCACTTGCTCGCCGTATTTCTCGCCGAAAATGGCAAAAGCACCGGAAGCTATGGCCGTCTCATAGTCAGTGATGTTGGTCATGACTGGCAGGTTATCTCTGGTTCTGCCATTGACCAGCCTCTCCACGCAATGAAGTTCATCCGCCGTCACCGCTTGCAAGTGCGTGAAGTCGAACCGGAGCTTGTCGGGCGCAACCTCGGACCCTGACTGCTGGGCGTGCTCTCCCAACACCTCCCTCAGAGCCTTGTGTAACAAGTGTGTGGCTGTATGATTGCGTGCGATGTCCAATCGCCTACCCTCATCGACCTTGGCCCGCACCTCGTCACCTTGCCGCATTCGCCCGCGGGCGACCGTTCCATAGTGCACGATCAGAGCCGGCAAAGGCCTCTGAGTGTCAGATATGACAATCTCACCGTCGGCACTGGCAAGCAAACCCGCGTCGCCGACCTGTCCACCCGCCTCCGCGTAGAAAGGTGTCTCGCTCAGCACTACGCCTACCTCGTCGCCCTCGGCCACTTCACTCACCGCTTCGCTGTCCCTCGCCAATGTGATGATTTGCGTCGTGGCCTGCAACGTGTCATAGCCCCGGAAAGCCGTTGGCGATAGATCTAGAGTGCGATAGAACTCGCTCTGCTGTGCCAAACCGAAGGTCTGCGCCTCGCGTGCCCGCCTTCGTTGCCTGATCATTGCTTTCTCGAAGCCCTCTTCGTCAACTTCGAGGCCCTTCTCGCCAGCCATTTCTCTGGTCAATTCCATAGGGAAGCCATAGGTGTCATACAGTCGGAATACCTCCTCCCCTGGGATTCTGCTCTTACCTGCTGACGAAATGCCTGCAATCACGTCTTCCAACAAAGCTGAGCCCACCGCCAGCGTGTGTTGAAAACCCCTTTCCTCCTGGCTGACAACGCCCAAGATGAATTGCTCTCGATCCTTCAGCTCGGGGTAGTATTCGCCCATGAGCTCCACGACCACGGGCACTATCTCTTCCAAGAATGGCTCTTCCCTCCCAAGCAATCTCCCGTGGCGCACCGCGCGCCGCAAGATCCGGCGCAACACATATCCGCGACCGTCGTTGCTGGGAAGCACGCCATCGGCGATGAGAAAGGTAATGGCACGCCCATGCTCAGCGATAATGCGCAATGACCGGTCCACCGCCTCGTCTTCACGATAGGACCCGCCCACGAGTTCACTGGTCCTCGTCACAATTGGAGCAAGGAGGTCCGTCTCGTATACAGACCCGACGCCCTGCATCACCACGGCGGTGCGCTCCAGCCCCATTCCAGTATCAATGCTCTGCTGCGGCAGCGGGATAAACCGGCCTTCTTTATCCTGGTCATACTCCATGAAGACCAGATTCCAGATCTCCAGAAAGCGTTCGCAATCGCATCCAGGCACACAGCCTTCGCGACCACAGCCTGCCTCAGGGCCACGATCAAAGAAGACCTCAGAGCAAGGACCGCAAGGCCCTGTTTCGCCAGCGGGGCCCCAGAAGTTGTCCTCCTTACCCAGGCGTACTATCCTTGTCGGAGGCAAAGCGATCTCCCGCCACAAGGAGTGTGCCTCCTCATCCTCGTGGTAGATGCTGGCCCAGATACGATCTTCTGACAGTTCCAGATACTCGGTCACGAACTCCCACGCCAGTTCGATGGCCCCCTTCTTGAAGTAGTCACCGATAGAGAAATTGCCCAGCATCTCGAAGAAGGTCAGGCTACGCTCATTCCCCACCTTGTCTATGTCAGTCGTGCGAAAGCACTTCTGGGAGGAACCCAGGCGCCTTGAGGGGGGATCAACCTCACCGGAGAAGTAGGGCTTGAACTGGACCATCCCGGCGCCGGTGAAAAGCAGGGTGGGATCCCCTTCCGGAACGAGGGAAGAACTGGGCACTACCAAATGCCCTTTGTCGGAGAAGAAGTCCAGAAAGGCCTGCCGGATGTCGGCACTGCTAATCGGTTTCATCCATCCATTCCCCAAGGACCCGGCGGTAACGCGCGGGCCCCAGACCCATTCTAGGATAAGTCCATATCGTTGTCAAACCCCGCGGGGCATCGGAAGTCTTGACTTCTTCTAAGCAATAGAATAGAATTCCGCCGCAATCCTGGAGCCTCCCTTGACAACTGCAAGTGGCATTCCCCGACCGAGGAGCGGAAGTTGATGATTGCGCGAGATGTGGTATAATAGTTCTTTTGGGACACAAAACGAGAAAGGCATATCTTGATGATGGAGCAGATCGAGTTAAGAGTGCAAAAACGAAGCTTGGTTGGAAAGAAGACCAAGCGCCTGCGTAGGTCTGGATTGATTCCTGCCATACTGTATGGACCTCGGACGGAGCCGAGCCCGCTACAGGTGAAGGAGCGCGACCTGCGCCTGGCCCTCGACAGAGCTGGCACGAACCATCTCATTGTCTTGACGCTAGATGAGGCTGACGAACCAAGGATGACTCTAGCGCGGGAGGTCCAACGGGATGTCGTCACCCATTCACTCCTTCATGTCGATTTCTACGAAGTGGTGATGACTGAGAAGATAACCGCTGACATCCCAGTCACTCTTGTGGGCGAATCACCGATCGTCGCACGAAACGCAGGCCTGCTGGTAAGAGGTATTGACTCGGTGCAGGTGCAATGTTTGCCCAGTCAGCTGCTGGAATCGATCGTGGTAGATGTCAGCGTTCTGGAAGAGTTAGAGGAGGCCGTTCTGGTAGAGGATCTCGAGGTAGATGAGTTCATTGAGATCCTGACCAATCCCGAGGAAGTGCTGGTCAAAGTGCTACCGCTCAGGCTTGAGGAACTAGTCGAAGAGGAAGTCGAGGCTGCCGAGGTGGAAGTCATAGGAGCCGGTGAAGAGCGTGCGGCGGAACCTGAGGAGGTATTGGAGGAAGCACGCGAAGCCGAGGAAGCGGGACAAGAAACAGAGGCCAACTAGGGAGCGGGCCTCGTAGGCCGGCGGCTAGAGAGAGGAGATATCGGTGTTTAGTCCTTTGAACGCCATCTTGGGCTTGTTCTCCCGGGACATCGCCATTGACCTTGGAACGGCCAATACTCTTGTGTTGGTGCGAGGTCAAGGAATCGTCATCAATGAACCATCAGTGGTAGCCATTGAGAAGAAGAGCAAGAAGGTTCTCGCCGTGGGTGACGAGGCAAAGGAGATGGTGGGACGCACGCCAGCCAACATAGTGGCCGTGAGACCACTACGGGACGGCGTGATCTCAGATTTCGATGTGACTGAGAGGATGCTTCAGTACTTCATCAGGAAAGTCCACGAGCGCGGCCTCTTGCCGATACCACGTCCTCGGGTGGTGGTGGGACTACCCAGTGGCGTCACCGAGGTGGAGAAGAGAGCGGTGCACGACGCCTGCGTGAGTGCCGGTGCGCGCCAGACTTTGCTCATCGAGCAACCCACGGCCGCGGCCTTGGGGGCGGGCCTGCCCATAAACGAGGCGGTGGGAAGCATGATCGTGGACATCGGGGGTGGTACCTCGGAGATGGCGGTCTTCGCTCTGGGAGGAATCGTGGTCAGTCGCTCACTACGGATAGCCGGCGACGAGATGGATGAGGAGATAATGCGCTACGCCCGTGAGAAATACAATCTGCTGATCGGCCAGCGGATGGCAGAGCGGGTCAAGATGGCCATCGGTTCAGCCTACCCGTTGCCGGACGAACAAACCATGACCTTGCGGGGGCGCAACTTGATCACAGGCTTGCCGGAAGCGGTAGAGATCAGCAGCGTAGAGGTCAGAGAGGCTTTGTCCTCCCCTGTGAGCACGATAGTCGAGGAAATAAGAACGACTCTCGAAGAGACCCCCCCCGAGTTGATCGCTGATCTGATGGAGCATGGAATAGCTCTCGCAGGCGGCGGCGCGCTCCTCAAAGGCATAGCCGAAAGGCTGTCCGACGAAACCAAGATGCACGTCTACGTCGCCGATGATGCAATGACCTGCGTTGTAAGAGGCGGCGGGATGGTGCTCGAAGAGCTGGATACCTTAAGCCACGTACTGACCACTACCCAACGTCGCAACACACGGCGCTGATCTGAGGAGGCTGAGTTGTCTCGACTGCAAAGGGGAGGGACCATTCTGGTCCTCCTCCTTCTCCTCTCATTCGCCGTGGCAGGTGTGGTTCTCGACCGAGCTGAGCGCCTACAACTTGTCAAGAATCTCGTGGCGCAATTCGCTTCCCAGATCCAGGAACCGCTGTATGCCCTCACGAGCCAAGTCAGCACAATGCGCCAGTTCTTCGTAGATGTGGAGGCTTGCAGAGCAGAAAACGAAGAACTCCAGACCTTGGTCGATCAGCTCATCATTGAGAACGTACGCCTCCGCGAGGCTCAGATCGAAAACGTCACCTTGCGGGAGCAACTAAACTTCAAGCAGGCCAATCCTTCCCTTGAGCTTCTGTCCGCCCAAGTCATTGGCCGCGATCCTAGCAATCTCCTGAGTTACCTCATCATCGATCGCGGCACCGATGAAGGAATTGCTGTCGGTATGCCCGTGCTCACTCACCGAGGTCTGGTTGGCAGGATAACGGATGCCAACCTCCACTCCTCCAAGGTTCTTCTCATCACAGACGTGAGCAGTTCGGTCAATGCCCTCATCCAGGAGTCACGAGCCACAGGCATAGTGCAGGGAAGAATTCCGGAAGGACTGGTCATGAGGTACATCCAACAGACAGAGGAGGTCAAGCCGGGTGATTTGGTGCTGACTTCCGGACTCGGAGGCAATTTCCCGACCAGATTGATTATCGGCCAAGTGACGGGAGTCAGAAAGAGAGACGTGGAACTATTCCAGGAAGCCGACGTTAGACCGGCTGTGAATTTCCGGGCATTGGAAATGGTGATGGTACTTACGAGCTTCGAGCCCATAGACTTCGAAAGCGAACAGTAGACTGAGCCAAGGTGGTTGCCCATCAAGACCTACGCCGTCGTACCGCTACTAGCTGCCGTGGCCCTCGTTCAGTCATCCGTGCTCTCACAGTTCTCCGTGCGAGGCGTACCGCTCAACCTGATGCTTCTCATGGTCGTGTCGTGGAGCCTGTTGAGGGGCGCGAGAGAAGGGATGATATGGGGATTCACAGGTGGATTGGCGCTTGATTTCCTGTCGGGCGCCCCGCTCGGCAGCCTCAGCCTCAGTCTGACCCTCACAGCATACCTGGCCAGTCTGGGACAACGGACCGTCTACCGCACCAGTCCTCTCTTCCCATCGCTGGTGGCTCTTCTGGCAAGCATCATCCACGACAGCGTCTTCCTTGGAGTCCTCTCCATGACAGGGTACGCCGTAGCTTGGCGAACTTCACTGGCACATGTGGCCCTGCCTACCGCCCTCCTTGGCAGCCTCATGATTCCTCTCGTCTACCGACCACTCGCCGAGCTTCACCGCAGGACAATGCCAGAAGAGACGGAACTGTAGCAAGGAAGGACCCGTGATCAGAGGACGACTGAAGGGCATCGCCCAGTCTGCCCGGGAACCTCTCATCGTTGGCCTGCTGGGCTTGCCAGCATGCTGGCCGCTCCTGCAGTCAACACTACCCCGTAGTTTCGACGGCCTCTTCCATCTATACCGGCTCCTGCAACTCGATCACCTGCTGCGGCAAGGGGTCCTCTACTCCCGCTGGGCGCCAGATCTGTATTACGGATACGGCTACCCGATCTTCAACTTCGTGCCTTCCCTGCCGTACTATCTGGCAGAGATACTCCATTTGACGGGTCTAGGCCTCGTGGACACCACGCTCTTTTTCTTCGCTTTGAGTGTGTTGGCGTCTGGGGTCACAATGTACTTCTTTGTGAAGGATGTCTTTGGCTCAAGGGCGGCTGTGGTGTCGGCCGTTGCCTACATGTATGCCCCCTTCCACTTGTACGACATCCTGTTTCGTGGCCATCTTCCAGGCGCCTGGGCCACGGTTCTCTACCCCCTGGTACTCTGGAGTTTTCGACGCCTGATTCTCCGAGGCGGGATCCGATACCTCGTGGCCAGCGCTCTCTCGTACGCTGCCTCCTTCCTCACCCACAACCCAGCTATGCTAATCTTCAACCCCTTCCTGGCGCTCTACGTCGTAGTCCTGCTTTGGCTGCGGAGGCGAGAAGGTCCCACCACAGCCGTGCGCGTCGTTGCGGCGGCGGTGATCGGAGCCGGACTTGCTTCCTTTTTCTGGCTGCCAGCCCTCTCGGACAGGGAATGGATCCAACTAGACCGCATGATCACTCCTCCAGACCTCGATTATCACACCCACTTCGTCTCTCCAATTGAACTGCTGGCTCCTTCCCCCGCTGCCGATACCGGGCTGATGAATCCTGGGGTGCCCAACAACATCGGTCCGGTGTTCGTACTTCTCTCCCTTGTGTCTGCCGTCGGCCTGTCGAGATTCCGTCGGCCAGAGGAGAGGATACACGTGATCTTGTCCCTACTCACGTTCGCCGCCGTTGTCTTCATGGTTCTGCCCCAGTCCGCGTTCGTATGGGAGAATCTGCCCTTCTTGAAGTACCTGGCATACCCTCACCGTTTCTTGCGACTGGGAACCCTTGTGGTGGCCATACTGTGCGGGGCAGCCGTGAACCTTTTCCCGCGCAACAGACGCACACTGTCCCCCTCCTTTCTGATGGCCACAGTGTCGATAGTGATCATCATTGTGTGCTCGTTCTCGCTGCTCTACCCACCCTACTATCGGGACCTCCCACGCGACCCCTCCTTTGCCCACATGATGGAGTTCGAGCGACGAACTGGGACTATTGGCACGACCTCCTTCGGCGAATACCTGCCAACATGGGTGGAATGGATCTCCCCTAGCTCGCCTTTGGAGACGATGTACCGCGCTTCAGCCCCGGTCGAGCGGCTCGACCACACATCGCTTCCAGATGGAACCGAGATCCTGGAGGCTAGGTACAGACCTAACTCCATCCTGATACGTCTTGATGCCCCGCAGAGTTTCCAGGCCACCATCAACTCCCTCTACTTCCCTGGTTGGCGGGCCCTAGCAGATGGTGACGAGATCAGCATCCTACCCACGCCCGGGCTGGGACTGATCAGCGTCGCAATACCTGAGGGAGAGCATCTGGTTGAGATCCGCTTCCAGGACATGCCCATTCACTGGTGGTCCAAACTCACTGCTGGACTCAGCCTTATGCTATTGCTCCTGATTCTGTTGTCGGTAGCTATCAGGCCGCCACAAGTGCGACACGCGACTTCGCTCTTCCGGCAGGAAGGCAGTCCAGACCAGGTGATAGGTGGTAATCGCAAGCTCGGCGGTTGGCAGGCATCAGTCTTGATCTCGATTGCCGTCATCCTCTTGACCCTCAAGGTAGGGTACATAGACCAGCGTGAGACCTACTTCAAAAGGGACTTCGATGGCTTTCACGTCAAAGGCGTGCAGAATCCTCTGCAGGCCAACTTCGGTGACCAGATCACCTTGCTGGGATATGACCTCTCCGCATCCAGTGTTCAGCCAGGGGATACCTTGGACCTCGACCTCTATTGGAAAGCGCGCCAAAGCCTTACAACCGACTACAGTTCTTTTGTCCACGTTGTAGACGAGGAGATGAACATCTACGCCCAGAAGGACAGCCTCAACCCAGGACGCTATCCGACGCGCCTCTGGGAAGTAGATGAGTACAACAGGGACTCCCACACAATCATGATACCGCCAGGCACTCCGCCAGGAGACTACATCCTTGGCGCAGGACTGTATGATCCCGCCGCACTCACGCGCCTGCCCATCCTGGGGGAAGAAAGGCATCAGTATGGCATGTTAATCCTGCAAGAGATCACCATCCTCAAGAGCGCCAGGCCGCCAAGCGTGGAAGCCCTTGGAATCCAGCAACGCATGAACGTGTATTTCCACAACGGCATGACGCTGTTGGGTTACTCATCGGAACGCGAGGAACTGATCGGGGGTGACTTCTATCGCATAGCCCTCTTCTGGGAGTCCAGACGGACGCTCGACGGCAACTACTCCGTGAGCCTGCGCCTTCTGAACAGGGAAGGCGACGTCGCACTCCACCACACCAGCGAGCCTTCGGTGGGCAGATACCCAACGTCTGTGTGGGATGAGGGAGAGGTCGTGAGGGACAACCATAGCCTCTGGATCCCTAGGGACCTCCCCTCCGGGAAGTATGTACTGCAATTGGCTGTTCTCGGCCCTGACCAACAAATGGTGTCCCCAAGCCCTGTTCCACAGGTCGGACCGGTACAAGGGTGGCTTGAACTCACCTCCATGCACACAGGAGACTAGATGGAGCGACCGGTTGTCCGATCAGTCATCCCGCTCCTGATCGTCCTCAGCACGAGCCTGGTACTGGGAGCTTTCTTGAGTCGTTTTGTGGCCGAGAACTTCTACCGGAGCCTGAGTGCTCTCTACGACTTGGTTCCCACGCTCATAGTCACAGTAATGGTAAGCCTGGTCATGGGCCTCCGCCATGTTCTGTTCAGCAAGCACTCCGGCGCAGCGGATGCCCATCTCCGCGACGCGCTCTGCCACCTCCCTCTCCTCCTTCTCGCTCTCTATCTAGTGCCGCGGCACGTGAACACACTCAAGGCTACCGTTCTCCTGCTAGGAACTCTTTCCCTGGTGGCATCTCTCCTGGTGGCCGAGTTCTATGCGGGAAAATGGCGAGACTGGATCCTCTTGTCTTGCGTCTTTCTCCTGTCCCTCGCACTGTACATGAAAACCCTGGCCCCTACCGTCGGAGAGCACGATACCTTCGAGTTTCAGGTCCTGTCGTACGAGCTGGGCATAGCTCATCCCACAGGGTATCCACTGTATATCATGGCCGGCAAGCTGTTTACCCTCTTGCCGCTGGGCAACGTCGCCTTCCGCGTCAATCTGTCATCGGCGCTATTCGCTGCAGCCGCGGTGGTGGTCCTGTACCTCACGATTCACCATCTCACGGATCACCGTTCTGCAAGCGCCCTCGCTGCACTCGCCTTCGCCTTCACGCCCTCCTTCTGGTCTCAAGCTGTCGAGGCCGAGGTCTATGCCCTCAATGTGCTCTTCGTCGCCGTGATCTGCTATTTGCTGCTGCGCTGCTTCCACAGACCGAGTAGTGATATCCTGATGTCGGAAGCGAGAAGCGGTGACCGGGCTAGCATCCTGGAGCGCTTGGGGCACCGGTATGGCGACGGGAGATTGCTGCTCATGTATGCGGTGGCTTTCATCTATGGCCTCAGCTTGACCCATCATCGTACCATGCTTCTGCTGGCCCCCGCTGTGGTGATCTACATCCTGGTCAAAAGACCTAGGTGCCTCCTCAGAGTGCGGAGACTCCTCCTCTTGCTCCTTGCCTTCATTGTGCCCCTTCTTGGCATCTACCTGTACATTCCGCTACGGTGGTGGCAGATCCACGACCGGATGATGAGCTGGACGGAGTTCACAGATCTCGTATTGGGTTCTCAGTTCGCTGCGGCCCTCCGTTGGGATGCCTGGTATCGAGAACTGGATCGCGCATCCATATACGCGCGAATCCTGCTTGACCAGTACCCTGTGCCGGCCTTGGCGCTCGCGCTATTGGGCTTGATCTGGCTGTTCTGGCCCAAGAAGCCCATCCACCGGCATCCCACTTGGAAAGAAGCCATGTTCCTACTGATGGTGATGGCCGCATACGCTATCTTCGGTCTGAGCTACTATGTACCCGATGTGTCGCTGTTCATCATCCCATCTCACTTGATCATCGCCATCTGCCTGGGGATGGGCGTTGCCGCACTATGTCGCTCAAGCGAGCACTTTCTGACTCGCTTCCATCAAATCTCGAAGCCCATGAGAAGAACGCTGGTCAGGGCCGTTGTCTTGACCCTCGTCGTCACACTCCCGCTCTGGTTGATCTGGACGAACATCTCAAGCGTCGACAGGAGCGATCAATACGCATCGTATGAATGGGGTACACATGTGCTGCAACAGGAGCTTCCGATGGGATCGGTTATTCTGGCCGACAGTGACAAGATGGCGCCCCTCCATTATCTCCAGCGGGTGGAGGGGCTCCGACCGGACACCGAGACAGCCGTCTTTCCCGACGAGGAAACCTGCCGAGCCGAATTGGAGCGGCGAGTAGGCGAAGGCCGGCCGGTCTTTCTGGCCCGCTTTCTGCCAGGTTTGGAGACCACCTATCATCTACGTTCCGTCGGGCCCCTCGTCGAGGTGAGTCGGAGCATGCTGACCGAGTTACCTTCCGACTTGCGACCAGCAGAGGCCAACTTTGAAAGCATGATATCGCTACGAGGTTATCGTCTGGATTCGATGGAGGGCAGTGCCACCGATCCTGTGCGTCTCACACTATACTGGCAGACCCACCAGTCTGTACGTCAGAACTACGATGTCCAGATCCGTCTGGTTGGGCAACGCGGGCGCGTCTGGCACCAAACGAAGGGCCGCCCACCGGTCAACGGCCTCTACCCCACCGCAGTGTGGCGTCCTGGGGAGATCGTACCTGACTACCACGAGTTGGATCTACCAGAAAGCATCCCCCCTGGAGAGTACCTCCTGCAGGTGGGGCTGTTCCCCCCATTCAGCCAAGACGCGCTCACGCCTGTGGGAGAGGACGACGATTATCTCACCCTGTCAACCTTGTCCGTCTCTCCCGCGGTTGACTGGTCTCCCACTCCACAGCATCAACTTCGCATGAACTTCGATGGTCGGATAATGCTGCTGGGATACGACTTCCCTGCGACAGTGACGCCAACTCAGCAGGCAAGCTTGACACTCTACTGGCAAAGGATCGGGCAGATTCAGGAAGACTACAACCTGGTGCTGGAGTTGGCGGCTGCCACCGGCAATGTGCTCTGGCGAAGCGTGGAATTGCCGCTCCTCAGCGGCTATCCAACCTCCCACTGGGCTCAGGGACAGACGCTCGCTGATGTCCACCACATACCGATACCTCCCGACTCGGCCGGCCAACTCCAGCTGATCATTGCTCTCCACGAGCCCCAGACAATGCAGCCCGTGCCTGTGGTTGAGGGGTGGCTAGGGAGCCGGAAAGACCGAACCGTCCTCACCACCGTGGAGGCACAACAGCTCCCTCATGGCTCCATGGAGCACGAGAATCTGCCAGCTAACTTCGGCAATGTGATCCTACTGCTGGACTACGAAGTACACAACGTGCAGGTTAGAAAGGGAGGGGGCCTGCAACTGACCCTGACCTGGCAAGCCCTGACTCCCGTGGACAAAGACTATACGGTCTTCGTGCACATCCTTGACGAGAACGAGCAGATCTGGGGCCAGGAAGACATCCAGCCTGTCTATGGTACCCATCCTACGAGCCGGTGGCGAGAACGCGAGGCTGTCCTAGATTCCCACACCGTGTGGACCGATGAGCGTGCGCCTTTGGGCCTCTACCAGATCGAAGTAGGCATGTATCTCCTCCGCACCATGGAACGGCTGCAAGTGCTCGACTCGTCAGGCGTTGCGATAGGCGACCGCGTGATCATCGACTTGATGGAGATCGTACCGTAGCAGTTGCGTCGACTCCAATACGCTCGCGTGACGTGTCGCGGGTGCCGACTGAACCGATGCCGGCTGGCGAGCAAGTGCAGTCCGCCAAGTCTTGCAAGAGCCCCAAGATTGCGATACAATTACAGTCGAGATGGAGACCAAGCAGAGAAACGTCCAGGTCATCATATTCAAGACTCTTGTCGTCGCCGGTTTTGCAGTACTGGCATTTCAGACCTGGCAACTTCAGATCGTCCAGGGCGAACAGTACGTCGCAAGGGCAGATCGCAACCGCTTTCGGCTAGTGTCCGTTGATGCCCTCAGGGGAATCATATACGACAGAGCAGGGCGCCTCCTGGCCGGAAACGTGCCTAGCTTCACGGTGTCCATCGTTCCAGCCGACTTACCTGAGGAGCAAGAGGACTACGTCTTCCAACGCCTATCCAAGCTACTGCAAATCCCGGTCAGCAGCCATGATCGTGGTACACAGAAAGACCCCTCCATAGACCGACACTATCTCTCCAACGCAGAGGGCTATCAGCCCCAGCCCCAGATGAAGGAACTGGTAGATTCAGGGAGGGAGACACCTTTCACGGCGGTGCTTATCAAGTCCAAAGTGGAGAGGGATGTCGCCTTCGCCATCGAAGAAGAACATCTTCAGTTGCCCGGCGTGGTTGTCGGAGTCGAGCCGTTGAGAGAGTACATCTCCGGCACCGTGGTCTCTCACGTGATAGGCTACGTTGGACACATCCCCGAACAAGAGGTCGCGAACTTCGTTGATCGCAAAGATGCTGATTATGACGCGAATGACATCGTGGGGTTAACTGGAGTCGAACTCACCTTCGAAGAGGAACTGAGGGGGCGCAAGGGGCAAAAACACATAGAGGTTGATGTCACCGGACGAGACATCAGGACCATTGGCCCACCAGTAGAGCCTGTTCCCGGGCACAATCTGGTGCTCACCATTGACCTTGATTTGCAGGTTGCTGCATACGAAGCACTGCGTAAGGGAATAGCGGAGGCTGATTCTGAGTCTGGCGTAGCCATAGCCATGGACCCCCAAACGGGAGAGATTCTCGCCATGGTCTCCTTGCCAACCTATGACAACAATCTGTTCATCGGTGGCATCTCGCAAGAGGACTACGCTAAGCTGGCTGAAGATCCGCGACGCCCTTTGGTAAATCACGCGATCAGTGGACAGTATCCTCCCGCTTCGACCTTCAAAGTAATCACAGCCGTCGCAGGCCTGGAAGAGGGGGTTGTGGATCTCAGATCTGTGATCTTCTGCCCTGGGACGATATGGATCCCGCACCGGTTTGCCCCGGACGATCCAGAACTGGCCCAGCCATTCAACTGCTGGTACCAGGAGGGACACCGTTCCATAAGCATCATCGAGGCCATCGCTCAGTCGTGTGACATCTACTTCGGAGTCATGGCCGGCGGCTACGGTGACTTCAAGGGACTGGGACAAGAGGCTTTGCACAGCTACGGTTTGCTCTTCGGGCTCGGACGGCCGACCGGCGTGGAGTTGCCCGGGGAGAGTACAGGTTTGGTTCCTGACGAGACCTGGAAGCGCCTGACCTATGGCCAGACCTGGGTCACCGGAGACACTTTCAACGCAGCCATGGGCCAGGGTTTCGTACTGGCCACACCTTTGCAGATTGTGAACGCCACGTCTGTGATCGCTAATGGCGGCACCCTGTATGAGCCACAGATCGTGAGGGAGATCAAGGATGTCGGGGGCAATGTGGTCAGGCCCTTCATGCCGAAGCCCATCCGAGAACTCCCCGTCTCTATCGACGCGTTGGCAGCCGTTGGACAAGGCATGCGGGCGGTCATGACGCACGGCACAGCCTGGCAAGTGAGTGTGCCAGGGATCGCCGTCGCTGGGAAGACAGGCACCGCTGAATTCCCTGGACAGCGCGACTGGCAAGGCAACCTCCCCACACACGCCTGGTTCACCGCTTTCGCACCTTTCGACGACCCACAGATCGCCGTTGTGGTCTTTGTCGAGAGCGGGGGAGAAGGTGGCCAGGTAGCGGCTCCTATCGCCGCCGAGATCCTCGCTCATTACTTCGGGGTGCCGCTGCCTGAGTGAAGAACGAGCGACGGTAATGACCTACAAAGCCAAGCGACCGCCGTGCGACAGGGTGCCTGCTAAAGGCACAGGAGAGCGGCTCGTCTTGTCCGCTATCGACAAGACGACCATCATGGCTGCACACAAGGTGGTTGCCCCGCGCCCTGTCGATCGAATGATCGGCCCGGTCGAGGCGGCCGAGAGATGACCGGAAGAGCTTGGCAACATTTCGACTTTGTGCTTTTTGGCGCCACCGTCATCCTGATTGCGTTCGGCGTGGCGCTGATCTATAGCGCTACCCTCGCATCCGCGCCTTCCGAACAGGCGCTATGGGACACCTTTCTGGGCCGCCAGATCATCTACGCATTGGTGGGTATCGGGCTGATGCTTCTGGTCTCGTTCACGGACTACAGCATCTTCGCCAACGTCAACCACGTGATCTATGTCCTCACAATCCTGTCACTGATCCTCGTCTACTTAGTTGGCAAGATCTCCTTTGGTGCCCAGCGGTGGATTGACCTAGGCATCTTTCCTCTTCAACCGTCCGAGTTGGCCAAAGTGCTGCTCATCATCGTGTTGGCCAAGTTCCTGGCAGACAGACGAGAGGACCTCAAACGGCTGCCCTACTTCCTCCTGTCGATGGCGTCTATGGGAATCCCAATGGTGTTCATCTACCTACAGCCCGATCTGGGAACGGCGATCGTTCTGGCTGTGAGTTGGTTCGTAATGGTACTCATGGCGGGGGCACGCCTGAGACACGTTGCCCTGGTGGGCCTGATGGGCATCGTTGCCTCCCCGATAATCTGGCTCTCGCTACACGGTTACATGCGAGAACGTATCTTCGTATTCTTCGATCCCCAGAGAGATCCCCTGGGGGTAGGGTACAACATCAACCAAGCCCGCATCGCCGTCGGTTCAGGCGGATTCCTCGGGCAGGGCTTCGCACAGGGAACCCAAAGCCAACTACACTTTTTGCGGGTCAGGCATACCGACTACATCTTCTCCGTGTTGGGCGAGGAACTGGGCTTCGTCGGTGTGGTGCTCCTTCTCCTGCTCTTCCTTGTGGTCATATGGCGGATCTTGAGGGTTGCCGAAATGGCGCGAGATACCTTCGGCCAACTGATCGCCTATGGAATCGCTACAGTGATCGCGTTTCAAGTGATCGCGAATGTCGGGATGAACGTGGGTCTGCTACCTTCTTCGGGCGTGCCCCTACCGTTCGTCAGTTATGGCGGGAGTGCGCTGATCGCGCTCCTGATTGGTGAAGGGGTGGTGCAAAACATAATCATCCGACACAAGAGACTTGAATTCCAGTAACGAGCAGCCCCTCACGATCATATGGCTGCGCTCGATTACCTCGTCGGCAACCTCGTCAGCCGCGTCCTGGCAATGACCGAAAGACGTGGTCAGAGATCTCAAAGCGATTCACATGGAGTGTACCGACATGAAAGATGAGAAGCGACCCATCCGTGTCCGCTTCGCACCCAGCCCTACGGGATATCTGCACGTAGGGGGAGCACGAACAGCTCTCTTCAACTGGCTCTTCGCTCGCCATTTCGGAGGTGTTTTCATCCTGCGCATCGAAGACACAGACAAACTACGTTCCACCGAGGAGTCAACAGGGGGGATCCTATCCTCACTGCATTGGTTGGGCCTCGACTGGGACGAGGGTCCCGGGGTGGGAGGTGACTGCGAGCCTTACTACCAGATGCAACGGCTGCCCTTCTATCTGGCGGTGACGGAACAACTCGTCGAGCAGGGGAAGGCGTACTATTGCTATTGCACCGCCGAGGAACTGAAAGCCCGCAGAAAAGCAGCGCTAGCGGAGGGAAAACCGCCTGGCTATGATAGGCGTTGTCGCGACCTAGCTCGAGCAGAACGTGCGGCTTCTGAGGCGGAGGGTAGGCGGCCCGCTCTTCGCTTCGCGATGCCTTTGGAAGGCGAAACCGTGGTCAACGATCTGACCCGCGGCGAAGTGCGGTTCGCAAACAACCAACTGGACGACTTGGTGATCATGAAAGCTGACGGCACCCCTACGTACAACTTCGCCGTGGTAGTTGACGACATGCTGATGCGGATCAGCCATGTCATCCGCGCCGACGAACACCTGGCCAATACACCTCGCCAAATAAGGATCTATGAGGCCCTGGACTATCCTCTGCCCCAATTCGCACACGTATCCATGATCCTGGGCGAGGACCGCACCAAACTCTCCAAGCGGCACGGGGCGACCTCACTCAGTGACTATCGTGACTCGGGGTATCTTCCCGAAGCCATGTTCAACTTCCTCGCGCTTCTGGGGTGGTCGTACGACGACAAGACAGAGATCATGACGCGGGAAGAGATCGTCGAACGCTTTGCTCTGGACAGAGTCAACCCCGCGCCAGCGGTCTTCTCCGAGGACAAGCTAGACTGGATGAACGGCGTCTACATCCGGAGCCTGCCGGCAGATGATCTCGCACCGCGTTTGATGCCGTTTCTGAAGAGAGCAGGAATAGAAGCAGATGAAGAGACGGTGCGTCCTGTGGTGCCGCTCATCCAAGAGCGCATGAAAGTGCTAGCGGAGGCAGCTGATCTAGTAGACTTCTTCTTCCAGGAACAGATAGACTACGACGCGCAGTTGCTCATCGGCAAGAAGATGAATCCAGCGGATTCACTGTCGGCCCTGAAGAGGGTTCGCACGGTGCTGAACGCGCTTCCCGTCTTCGACGAGGAGACCCTGGAGAGCACACTTCGTGACCTGGCCCAGCAATTGGACCTCAAAGCCGGTCAGCTATTTGGCATCATCCGTGTCGCCGTGACGGGCAAGAGGGTGGCCCCACCGCTCTTCGGGACATTGTGCATCATAGGGAAGGAGTGCGTCCTGAGCCGCCTCGAAAAGGCTGAGTGGGCGCTGGCCAAGCTTGTGGATTCCGCGAACATGTGATAGAATGTGGTGAGCTCTGGGGGATCGTCTAGTGGTAGGACAGCTGACTCTGAATCAGTAAGCGGGGGTTCGAATCCTCCTCCCCCAGCCACAGACACGTGAGGCTGGCCCATCTACGATGGGCCGTTTCTCTGTACTGCTCCGGCGCCTGGCAGAGTGCGACCGATCATCCAGTTGCTGCCCGGCGACAAGCGCCGGCGAATAGACCATGGCTTGCCGCCAGGAACCTCGCTCGTGGGGGAACATTTGCAAACCCCGTCGCGCCTCACAGCGTGTACTCCACCAATCAAGTGCATTCCGACATGAGCGCTATACAACTGTCTGTGTCTCTAGGCCCGCTTGCTGCGGAACGCTGACAGGTCGAGGCAGCCGAAAGTCCTATTGCCTTCAGCGAGCCCTGGTGGTAAAATGTGGCAAAGGACGCGTCTGCACTACACGTTCTCGGCGGAGTCTGACACTATGCCATCGTCGGATGGAAGAAAAGGACTGCTCGGCCGGCTCAGGGGCTTGGAAGAGCCCGAAGAGCATCTCGAAGAGAGCACGACAGAGACCTCGGGATCTGCTACTCACGAGGGCTCTACGACTACGGAGGATCCCGCAAGTCGGATCGGCCCTCAGGCTCAAACCCTGGCGGACGCCCCGGTCGCTATTCTCGATGAGAGCAAGCTCGATGAAGAATTCCTGTCCCCGGGGGAGGCGTTGGAGGACAGGTATGAGATCGTGAAGTTCCTGAGCAAAGGAGGCATGGGAGCAGTCTATCTTGCCCGTGATAGGCGTTTCCCCAGTGTCACCAAACTCGTGGCCGTGAAGGAGATGATCAGCACCATTCGTGACAGTGTCACGAGCAGGATCAGCCTGGAGACCTTTGAGAGGGAAGCCAACATACTGGCCGGCCTGAGCCATCCCGCTATACCCAAGGTCTTCGACTACTTCCACCACGACCGAAGAGTCTATCTGGTTATCGAGTTCATTGAGGGCACGGACCTGGAATCGCTTCTGGCCGAGATAGACTTCGCACTGTCCCAAGAGAATGCCGTCAACTGGGCCATTCAGATCTGCGACGTACTGTCCTATCTTCATAACCACAGGCCGAGCCCCATAGTCTTCCGTGACATGAAGCCCTCCAACATCATGCTGAGGGATGACGGACAGATTGTGCTCATAGATTTTGGCATTGCGAAGGTGTTCCAAGCCGGCAAACGCGGCACGATGATCGGCACGGAGGGCTACTCTCCACCCGAGCAGTATCGAGGCATAGCCGAGCCGAGAGGCGACATATATGCCGTGGGAGCCACGTTGCACCACCTGTTGACACGTCGTGACCCACGCAAAGAGCCTCCTTTCACTTTTCAGGATCATCCCATCAAGGACTATAATCCCACCGTGACGTCTGACGTGGAAGCGATAGTTGCTAGAGCTCTGGAATACGAGATAGACGACCGTTATCCCTCCGCGGAGGACATGAAACAAGACCTGATGAGGGCGATGAAAGGGTCAGAGGACGCTACTACTACAATCGTCTCAGCACCTCTAAGTCGCCAAGAGGAGATATCCCCGCTCTGGTCATTCCACTCCGAAGGGGAGATACGGTGTGCGGCGATGGTATCCGACGGCGCTGTCTACTTCGGTTCCTATGACCACAGCCTCTACTGCCTGGACGCCGACACAGGAAAGGAACGTTGGAGATACGCTACTGACGGTGGGGTTGTGTCCTCGCCCTGCCTGTGGAACGAAACGCTCTTCTTCGGCTCCGAGGATCAGATACTCTATGCCGTATACGCGCGCACGGGACGCATAGTCTGGACCTGTCCCACCGACGGAAAGATCCGATCATCGCCACAGGCGGAGTACGGTCACGTTTTCTTCGGCTCCGACGATCACCAATTGTATGCGGTCAGCGCCAAGTCAGGGCAGGAGTTGTGGCGCTTCTCCGCGGGAGCGGCAATCCGCTCCTCTCCCGTCATCAGCGGTGAGGTGATCGTCTTTGGCTGTGATGATGCCAATGTCTACGCCCTCGATGTGCAGAGAGGAGAATCGCGATGGAAGTACCAGGTTGGGAAAGCACTGCAATCCTCTCCCACCGTAGCCGAGGACATGATCTACATCGGATCCGCCGACATGTCCCTCTATGCCCTGGACCTGGCCAACGGCTGGGCCATATGGCGCTACCGAACGAAGGGAAGGGTAATCTCCTCGCCGGTCGTCGCCAAAGGTGTGGTCTATTTTGGATCCAATGACCATCATCTGTACGCGGTAGATGCCAAGACAGGTGCCCTGGTTTGGAAGTATGCCACCGCCGGACCAGTCGTATCCTCACCCAGACTGACTGAAGAGGACATCTGTTTTGGTTCCGCCGATGCGTACGTGTACAGGCTCAATGCTAAGACCGGCAGACTTGTGTGGCGCTTCAGAACTGGCAACGCCATTGTCGGTTCGCCTGTCGTTTCGAATGGTATCGTCTACATAGGCTCCACTGATCACGCCATGTACGCTCTGCCAGCCAGTCCGTAGGAATGACCCTTGCCTCCCGGCTGTGAGAATTACATGGGACACACATGAGAGGAACTAGATGCGCTTTTGGAGACGGCTTTTCGACAGAGAAACGGGAGACAAGACAACACATCCACCTAGCGAGTATCCGATTCCCACCCATCCTCAGATGGAGGATCCTCTGGACATCGGCCAGAGAAGCGACATCGGAAAGACACGCCGTGCCAACGAGGATAGTTATCTGACCCTGAAATCGGTCATAGGCATCGAACCTGAGCCAATCCCTGTGGGGATACTTATCGTTGCCGATGGCATGGGGGGACACGAGAAGGGAAAGGAGGCCAGCGCCTTGGCCACACGAGTGGCCAGTGGCGTGATAGTGAGAGAGGCACTGCTGCCCTTGCTGACCAGTCTCTCCTCCGACTTTGCCAGCCGTCCCGTCCACGAAATCCTGACCGAAGCCACCGCAGCCGCCAACCAGGCCGTATCTGACATGGCATCAGACGCGGGCACCACCCTCACTTCTGCACTCGTTGTCGGTCATAGTGTCTATGTGGCCCACGTGGGTGACACCAGAGTCTACTACCTCGATGGTAGTGGCCTGCATCAGATCACCCAGGATCACTCTTTGGTGAACAGACTCGTCGAACTGGGCCAGATCTCTGCCCGTGAGGCACAAGAGCACCCACAACGCAACTTCCTCTATCGCGCGATCGGACAGGGAAACGACCTGAAGGTCGATACGCATTTCCAGCATCTGGCTGCCGATAGCTACCTAATTCTTTGCAGCGACGGACTCTGGAACTCGGTGTCTGAAGAAGAGATGGTGCAGACAATCCGAAGTTCAGACTCTCCCCAGGTGGCCTGCAATCGCCTCATCGATATGGCCAACGAGCATGGGGGGTCCGACAACATCACTCTGGTCCTGGCAAGGATCAACTACTGACACAGGAGAAAACGATGGCCCGAACGGTCATAGTACATTTGCTGGATGAAGACCCCATCGTGGCGGAATTGGAGAGGATGCCAGAGCCGGGCGACACCAGCATATACATTCTTGACCCACGTCGCACAGATGGAAAACCCATACGTTACTTGAGCGACGCTACCTCGACGGTCATCTTTCCCATGCACCGGATCAGTTCGATAGAGCTCTTCGATGAGGAGAGAGCCGCAGAAGAGGATATCACATTCTTCATTCCAGACGAGCAGTCTTCCTAGAGCTGACTGTGAGCCTCTAGCCTCGCATCTGGGCCGCCAACTTGCGGTGCCGCCTCAACGCTGATCGAAGATCGAAATCCACGAACTGGCCATCATCAACAACCACTCGCCCATTGATGATGGAGAGATCAACCTCGACGGGTCCGCAGAAGATGATCGCCGCTACATGATCGCCTGCCCCTGAGTACTGAATTCGATCCAGGTCGATGGCGATCACATCTGCCGCCTTCCCCTCTGCCAAGGCCCCGATATCGTCCCGCCCCAGGAGAGCGGCTCCCCCTAGAGTGGATAACTCCAGCACCTGGCGAGCACTCATAGACGTGGGCCCGTACCTCACCCTCTGCAAGAGCATAGCCATGCGAGCCTCGTTGAGCATATGAGAGGAATCGTTGCTGGCGCTCCCATCCACAGCCAACCCCACTCTCACACCCAGGTCAAGCATCCGCACCACCGGTGCGATGCCAGACCCCAAGCGCATGTTTGACGTGGGGCAGTGAGCTACTCCCGTACCGGTCTCAGCAAACAGGCGCATTTCATCTTCAGTCAGATAGACTCCATGTGCGTAGGAGACGTCTTCTCCAAGCCAGCCTAGGTCAGCCAGAAACTGCACCGGGCGACGGCCGTACTCCTCGAGACAGAACGTCTCCTCATCCTGAGTCTCGGCTACGTGAGTGTGGCAACGTACTCCGTAACTCTGGGCCAGTTCCCGAGAGTTGCGGAGCAAGTCAGGTGTCACCGAGAAGGGAGAGCAGGGGGCAATCATGATGCGACACATGGCGCACGGCCGCGGGTCATGGTACTCCTCAATGATCCGCCGGGAATCCGCAAGGATCGTCTCCTCGTCCTGCACCAACTCATCGGGCGGCAGCCCCCCTTCAGACTCTCCCAACGACATGCTGCCTCGACAAGGATGGAAACGCACACCCAACTCCTTAGCAGCACGGATCTCGTCATCAAGCCTGACGCCATTGGGGAAAAGGTAGAGTTGATCCACAGTGGTCGTGCAGCCGGAAAGCACCAACTCCGCCAGGCCCACGAGGGCACTGACGTACACTCCTTCTGGCGTCAAGTTCCCCCAGATAGGGTAGAGACTTCTCAGCCATGAGAAGAGAGGTGCATCTTGGGTATTGGGGAGACACCGCGTAAGTGTCTGATAGAGATGATGGTGTGTGTTTACGAGGCCAGGCAACGCGATCTTGCCTTCAAGATCTATCACCCTGTCCGCTTGGCCTGGGAGGTCCTTGGTGGCGCCGATGGCCTCAATGACACTGTCTCTAATCAGTATCGCGCCATTCTGAATCTCACGTCGTTCCTCATCCATGGTGATCACGAGAGTCGAGTTCTTCAACAGCACTGTGGGCATGATGTCCCTCTTCCTCTCCTCACACAACCCCGCTGCTTGCCGCATCAGACAGACCTGCCTCCGGCGTCACATTTTCAGACGGGATCCACCTCAAGGGTCTGCGCCAACTAGGGTTGCACCTCACTCCACCCCTCACTCAGCTCGTCAAGCGGCCACCGGGCAGGAGCGGGGAATCAACTGCTGGAAGACCACGTGCTCTCCGGTCACCATCGCGTGGTCCGCCACCCACAATCAATATTGCTATTCTGCAGTGCTCCTCTCCGAATGGACCTGCCAAGAGCCATCTTCTTGGCGCAACGTGATCTCCTTGCTCACCTGCTGCCCGTCCCCGAGGTAGAGGACAATGTCTGCAGTGGCCTCGTCGTGCGAATCGTTGAGTCTGATATCTTCGACAAACAAGAAGGATCGACTTGGGTCACGGTGTCCGAAGTACTCGCTTTCCCGATGTTGCCTATCAAATCTCGTGCTGACGAGCCACACCATCCTACTTCCGTGGCCAAAATCGGCCCTGAACTCGGTTGGCGACAGCCGGACGATTAGCTCATCGACCTGCACTCCTCGCTCATCCAGCTCGTGGGCGATAATCGCCCGACGTACCGCGTCCTTCTCCGAATCCCACCAACCTCCGCAGGCCGACAGCAGGATCAGTAGAAACACCGTCGCCGGAGCTACCCCAAATCCCCGAAGCATCCTATCCATGTGAGGCTACCTACGAAGGTCGATACGCGAGTCGCGATACGCCTTTCCAAGGGTAAAGAGCTCCTTGGGACGGCGTATGTGAACGCCGCCCGGAATTCGGACGTTCACTCGAATCGATTCTAGATCCATCATCGATCCGTCGCCTGTTGACATGCATTTCATTAGCCTACCTGTGTTGCTTCAGATGAGTGCACGCTTGTCTTGCTCTCCCCCACGACAATAGCCCTTTCCCGTCGGAAAGGGCTATCATTCCGCTGTTCCGTAGCCGACACTAAGCCCCCCCCGCCTGGAGCTCGTCTATTGAGGATCTGAGATAGACCTCGATGAAGTCGTCCAGATCGCCATCAAGGACAGCGCCGACATCGTGAGTCTCGTAGTTGGTGCGATGGTCCTTGACCATCGTGTACGGATGCATGACATAGGAACGTATCTGGTTCCCCCATTCCGCGGAGATGTGCTTGCCCTTCAGACGGGCTTGCTCACTTTCCCTCTCCTGCAATTCACGCTCCAGGAGGCGAGCTTTGAGCACCCTCAAGGCCATTACACGGTTCTGAGCCTGGGAGCGCTCATTCTGACATGTAGCCACGATACCTGTCGGGATGTGAACGATGCGTACGGCCGAATCGGTCTTGTTGACGTGCTGACCTCCCGCACTGCTGGAGCGGAACGTATCTATCCGCAAGTCCTTGGGATCGATCTCCACCTCAGTGGCGTCACCTATGCTCGGCAGCACCTCCGCCAAAGCGAAAGACGTGTGACGACGGTGGGCAGCGTCGAAAGGCGACAGGCGCACCAGTCGGTGGACTCCGCGCTCGGCCTTCAGATAGCCGTAGGCGTAGCGACCAGCTACCTCTGCAGTTACGCTCTTGAAACCCGCCTCCTCTCCAGGGGAGCTGTCAATCACTCGAGCCTTGAAGCCCCGGCTGTCGGCCCATCGCAGGTACATACGGAGCAGCCTCTCTGTCCACTCCTGGGAATCGGTACCCCCTGCCCCAGCATGGATAGCTAGCAGCGCGTCGTTCCCGTCATACTCCCCCTGGAAAAGCAACCGGAACTCCGACCGACCCAGATCCTCCTTCACCTGCTCCACATCTGTCTGCATTTCCACTTGCAGCGATTCGTCACCCTCTTCGGCGGCCAGATCAAGGAGTTCTCGCAAGTCCCGCGCTCGCCGCGCCAATCCGTTCCACTCCTCTACCTCTTCCTGCAACAGCGACAAACTGCGAGCAGCTTGCTGCGCTTCAGTCTGGTCTAGCCACAGATCGGGGTTCATCAACCTTCTCTGGAGCCGAGAGATCTCCTTTTCCTTGCCAGCTACGTCAAAGGCCCTCCTTTATCTTCCCTATCCGCTGTTCGAGACAACTCAACTCGTCTGCAAGGTTCTCCACAGAAACACCTCCACGATCGTCAACCTGTGTCAGTTGCTAGGATGAGTCCTCAAAGAGCCCGGCGACGAACTTCTGCGCATCGAACTCCAGTAGGTCATCCAATTCCTCGCCGATGCCTACGTACCTGATAGGAATGCCCAGCTCGGTGGCGATGGCAAACACGATTCCGCCCTTGGCGGTACCATCGAGTTTGGCCAAGAAAATGCCGTTCACATCAACCGCGTCGTTGAAATACCTGGCCTGGGACAGAGCATTCTGCCCCGTGGTAGCATCGAGAACCAAGAGCGTCTCCTGAGGAGCTCCCGCCACCTGCTTCTTGATCACACGGTAGATCTTTTCCAGCTCCTGCATCAGATTATACTTGGTGTGCAATCGCCCGGCTGTGTCCACAATGAGCGTGTCAGCCCCTCGAGCCTCACCAGCCTGGATGGCATCGTACACAACCGCCGCAGGATCAGCTCCCGGTTGGTGAGCTATCACATCCGCTCCGAGTCTCTCACCCCAGATTCTAAGCTGTTCCGTAGCCCCAGCTCTGAACGTGTCTGCTGCCGCCAGAAGAACCTTGCGTCCCTGCTGCTGGTGGTACCGGGCCAACTTCGCAATGCTGGTGGTCTTCCCAGAACCGTTTACCCCCACCACCAAGATGATCCATGGCCCATCCTTCGTACAAGAAGTTCCAGGACCCTGCACCAAGATGCCCACTAGCTTCTGCCGCAACGCTTCCTCAACCAGACCCGCGCTGCGCAGCCCCTCGGAATCGGCTTGGTCACGGACTGTCTGCACGAGATCAACGGTCGCCGCAACGCCGACGTCAGCCTGGATCAGCAACTCCTCCAACTCCTCCCAGACCTCGTCCCCGATCTCGCTCTGGCCTAGCAGACTGCCAATCCGGCCAAAGAACGACCGGCGCGTGCGCGTTAGCCCTTGCTCGATGCTCTTTCCTCGTCGGAACATCTCCCGCTCTCGGTTCAGGCGTTCTCCATCCGACACCATCCTGAACAGCAGCACCCATTATACTTGAAGGATACCCCTCCTGCAACAGGACGAGAATGCGCAAGACGACTGGCTATGCTATAATCTGCTCGAAACTCAATGAGGAAGAGCATGCCCGAAAGCAAGTCCCAGACAACAGTTGATGTGGTGCTTCCCGTGTACAACGAGGAACGCGTCCTAGAGAGAAGCGTCAGCACGCTTCAGAAGTTCCTCAAAGCTCGGTGTCCGTATCACTGGCGCATTGTTATCGCGGACAACGCGTCACAAGACAGAACTCTCGAGGCAGCCAGGGAGCTCTCTTCACTCCATCCTGAGGTCGACTATGTGCACCTGGATCAGAAAGGGCGGGGGCGGGCTCTGCGTCGGGCCTGGATGGAGAGTAAGGCGAACGTCGTCAGTTATATGGATGTGGATCTCTCCACCAGCTTGGAGGCCTTTCCTGTCCTGATTGATGGAATAGTCAAGGAAGGATATCACATAGCCATAGGTTCGCGATTGAAGAAAGGGGCGAAGGTCCAGCGCCAGCTCAACAGAGAGATCATCTCCCGATGCTATAACTTGCTGATAAGGCTGATGTTCTGGAACCGGTTCTCGGACGCTCAGTGCGGATTCAAAGCCTTATCCCGACAAGCCGTGGAACAACTGGTTCCCCTGGTGAAGGACCAGGGCTGGTTCTTCGATTCTGAGCTGCTGCTGAGGGCTGAGCAAAAGGGATACCGGATATTCGAGGTTCCTGTAACCTGGATTGACGACCCCGACAGCAGAGTTGACATAGGCGGGACTGCCTGGGGCGACTTCAAAGGGCTGATAAGGGTACGCTTCACAAAGGTGGATTAGCGCCAGATGAAACCAGCATGGGCAATCGGTGTACGGGTCCAGACTGGGATCTCGATTGTGTGCTCGACGACGCGATAGAGGCGCCGGGCTAGACCACTGCCCCTGACTCCCTCGGCTTGCTCGCGCACAACCACTGCCGGGCGCTGAGGGAATACTCCGCAGGAAAGACACTATGGTTGTGGGCGTTTGTACCCTCGCACTCCAGATACCGGGTAGTCACTCCCTGAAGGACAAGAGGCGAGTGGTCAAATCCATCGTCACGCGAGTGGGCAATAAGTTCAACGTCTCCATAGCTGAGGTCGATGCTCACGATGCATGGCAGTCGGCCGTGCTAGGCATAGCCTGCGTCAGCAACGATGCGTCACATGCCCACAGGCTTCTGACCAAAGTAGTGGAGATGATAGCCAATAGCCATTTCGCTGCCCACGTT
>Ga0114930_10000824_pt1 | contig 31910 bp, 36 predicted proteins | sample AnhtaG_FD_87300 | JGI IMG/M metagenome (GOLD analysis project Ga0114930, IMG submission 87300) | Deep subsurface microbial communities from Anholt, Denmark to uncover new lineages of life (NeLLi) - Anholt_01485 metaG | ecosystem: Environmental > Aquatic > Marine > Oceanic > Sediment | place... | reverse complement strand
TCCCCATGTGTTTCTGGTTTTGATTCTGATTCAAGCTCAGTCTCGGTTTTCGTTTCATTTAAAGATTCTAGTTCGGGCTCTGGTTCTGGGGTAGGCTCATATACAGGTTCGGGCTCTGGTTCTGGGGTAGGCTCATATACCGGTTCGGGCTCTGGTTCTGGAGTAGGTTCATATACCGGTTCGGGCTCTTGTTCTGGAGTAGGTTCATATACCGGCTCTGGTTCTGGCTCTGGAGTAGGTTCATATACCGGCTCTGGTTCTGGCTCTGGAGTAGGTTCATATACCGGTTCAGGTTCTGGCTCCGGGGTAGGTTCATATACCGGTTCAGGTTCTGGCTCCGGGGTAGGTTCATATACCGGTTCAGGTTCTGGCTCCGGGGTAGGTTCATATACCGGTTCTAGTTCTGGAGTAGGTTCATATACCGGTTCGGGCTCTTTTGTAGGTTGATTAATAGGTTGAATCTTTAACAAGGATTCATATATCGGTTCAGGTTCAACCTCTTTTAGAAGTTCTCTACTTTTTTCTTTTAATTTTCTCATTAGATCTTTTTCTATTGTTTTTTCATCATCAGAAATTAATTGAGTTATAATAAAAGGATTACTCCGAGGATTTTCCATTTGTTTGCCCAAAAATATGCTGTTTGGTTTAATTTTTTTATTATCTATTCTTAGTTCTAATGCGAAATTTCCAGAGGTAAAAAAATCAAATCCATTTATTCTGCCTTTTTCTATAGCACTCCATTGAATTGCATTTTCTGCATATTCATGAATTTTAACTTCAGTCTTAGGTATAGCAATTTTTGTTATTTTTAGTTTGGTTGGAAATGATATCTTTCCCTGAAAAGTTTTTTCCTTATCTCCTTTAGTAGTCCACCTCAAATGAAAGCCATCAGTTTGTTTCCATAGCACATAACCCAGGAATTGGCCTGAACTGAATTTAGGACGTCCTTTAATGTTATTTACGTTCATTTTTTTTACATTATTTTGTTTTACATTTCTATAAATTATGAAACAATTTGTTAATAAATATTTTCACATTTTTATCAATTCTAAAACCAAATCTTATCTCTATATTAAAAGAGATTAGGACGTTAGATTAAATTACAATAACTATATGTTTGCTAAAATTCTATCTACTTTTTCTTTGATATCCAATTGAGCAGAAGATGGATCCTTTAAAACATGTTTGGTCTCGATAAATATATTGGTGCTAATCTGCTTCATTGATTTAAGATCTACATCTCCTTCTATAACAAAAACAAAATAAATAGATTTTTGATCCCCAAGCAATTCTTTCGTAATAATAGTTATTTCATAATTTTCACCGTAGGTAATGGTGGCAATTTCTTCTTTAAATAACTTTTTTCCTATTGCTCCGATTGCTGAAATTAAACCACTAAAAATTGCGGGATTTATTTCATCTAAATTGGGATCTATCTTCTTAGAATAAAAGGGATAACCTTGAGAATCACAGACTAAAATTGATTTTATCATGATTTTTTAACTTATTATTATCTCAAATTTTTCAGTTATACGAATAATAGATTTCTTATTTTTAACTTTCAGCTTATACTAAAACTTGAGATGATCGAAATGAAAAAAAGTAGTCTCAATTAAATTGATTTTAAGTTAATTATTTATACAACCTTGATAAACAGAATAAATTTCAAGAGGAAATTTCTATATTTTTATACATAATTTGAATTTTCGTTATAATATCACAAAATAAAAGAGATATTAGAAGCAATATTAAGCTTTACTTCATTATTAATTCACTGGGATAATAGGTAAGAACAAATTAATAATTTTTTTTTCAAATACGTATAATCAGTTTATTGGGAAGTATAGAAAGGTAAAGGATTTACATGGTATATTTTCAGATTAGTCCAGTTGGATTTAATTGTGGAACGGATAAAAATAATTGTGATAAGTATCCAGATTTTTGTAAAGAATGTGTTAAAACACAACTTGAAAAATTTGGTTTAGATCTTAAGCATAATATAAAATTTACGATTATTGACTCTGAAGAAAAACGAATTCAGATGTTCCAAGACCTAATATGGCAGAAATTTTTAGATGTCTTAAACCTAAAGCATATTTTATTAATGGCTAAAGAGTCTGGGTTACCTATTATAGATTATCCGATTTCAGGGGCAGGAGTGAATACAGAATTATTAACAGGATTTATCCAAGCAAATATCACATTTTCCGAATCGGGTAGCACTTCGAATAGTATTGAAAACTATGGATATAATCATCAATTTTATGAATTTCAATATGAGACCTTCAATATTCTACTAAAAAATGGACAATTCATCAGAATTTGCTTGGTGCTAGATCATAAAGCTTCAGTAAGTTTAAAAACTCTAGTATCTGAATTTTTACAAGATTATGAAGCTAGATATCTAGATAAACTCGAAAGGCTTATCAATGCAGGAATGCTTAATTTTGAAGATACTATTGACTTTATTATAGACACGTTTAATATCAAATTAGTATTCCCTATGATTCTAACCCATACTTTTTTACCGGATATGTTAGAATCAATCAAAAAAAACCCTATTCAAAAAGCTATAATTGATTTTGCTAAACAACTTTTAGCTACAAAACAGTTCTTTTTTGTTATTAATTTACTCGATGAAGTCCAAAAAATTGTAAATATTGATGCGAACATACTTCTCTATGAGATTTCCCTCCTTTTAGAAAGAAATATAATCATTCCTACTACGATTGAATTTGCAGAAACCAAGATCCTACAATTCCAAGAAACACAAGCAATAAGAATAGCTAAAAATGAGCTAATTTCTTCAATAACTGCTAATGATGATGAAATTAGCGAACTAAAGGAAAAAGCTAAATATATGAGTGAAGAAGATGTTAAAACCTCAATTAACACTTATATTAGAAAGGCTGAAACTGCTGAAAGAGCCTCAATATATAAGGAAGCACAAAAAGAGTATGAGAAGGCTCTTTATTTAGCAACAGGTTTTGACATGAAAGAAGATATTGGAAGAATTTCATTTATGGTTTTAGAGGTTGACAAAAAAATCAGAGAATTAGATCTTGAGTATACTCTAAATGCTGGAGAAAAAGCAGAGAAACGAAAAGATTACATTAATGCTATCAATTATTACAGACAAGGATTAATCCTTCTAAGAGAGGCTGAAGATGTTAATGGTAATGAATCAAGAATTAAAAAACTAGAAAAAAAGATTCAAAATCTTCAAAAACATCTGTAAAATAAAACTAATTTATTGATTTGTTTCAAAATATTTTTTAAGGGTATAAACATTAAAAATACATTTGCTTAGTCAGTTCTCACGCTTATCTTTATGTCGTCTCCCAAGACTTTCTCAATAGTGTTTTGAAAAATCTCGTAGGGTTGTGCTCCAATTACCACGCTATCACCAATAAAGAATGTTGGTACACCATTTATTCCACATCTACCTAATTCTAAGCTAGCTTCCTTTAACTTATTGACTGGCTCATCACTTTTAATATAATTTAATATTTCAGGTTTATTTAATCCAATAGATTCTGCAAGATCTAATAGCAGAGACAGATCCCCGATATCTTTTCCTTCTTTCCAATAGTTATCAAATACTAGCTTGTGAAACTCATCGAATTTTCCTTTTTTCTTCGCAAATTCCGATATAAATAATGCCAGTTGTGAATTTGGTAGCTTATCTGATAACTTAAAGATTATTCCATCTTGATCAGCGAGTCGCTTCACATTAGCCATTACCATTTCTAAATAACCTCTTGGAAAGGGTAATTTTTCTGTCACTATACCATCTTTAGGTATTTCAGGGTGTAGTTCAAAAGGTCGCCACTCAACATCAAGATCATATCGCTCTTTAAGTTTCTCTATACGGTGGAATCCAATATAACAAAAAGGACAAATATAATCCGAGTATACAATTACCTTTAACATTTTTTGTTTCATCTTTTACGGGTTAGAAGGGGTAAAGAGCTTTTTTAAATATTATATATTATATTATTTTATTTATCTTCACTAATCTCTCCTTGTAGAACTTGAAGTAGTTCCTTTTTACTCTTTTTAATTTCAACATCCATCTCTTCTTCTGGGGGAAACAAACCATTTTCATTCTCAATGTCAAGACTTGACATTCTCTCAATGAATCCTTCATATATATCATCAATTATTTTGTTTAAGTTCGAAATTGATTTTTTGATATCTGAGTTAGCTTTTGGAGGATCCTCATAAGAACTTATCTCTCTACTGATTATTTTCAACTCTCTTGACATTTTTTCTAATGATTCAAAGATATATCGGTCATTTAATAGCAGTGTTATTTTCTCTTCTTCAGATTTTTTTCTAGTCTCCTCCACAGTTTCCCAATATAAATTCTGTACTGATTTTTTAATTAAACTTTCGTTTTCTATTATACGTTCTTTATCAACTTTATCATGTTTGTTTAATTCATATGTGTAAAACCCCGTATAAATGTCTTCATTCGACTGCATCTGTTCTGAGAATTTTTTGCATAATAATAACATACTTTCTTCAATTTCAGGAGAAATTTGCTGATTAATAATTATTGAGATCATCACCATTTCTCTTTTACCACGAGCCCATTCTGAGGGAATTTGAAAGTAATAATTTAGTATTTTTAAATTTTCGAAAGAATGGGTAAAAAATTCTTCCTCGTTCTGTTGAGTCATGATATCATATAATCTATCTGATATTTCTTTACCCAGCGGAGTTTCTGGAAAAGAATAAAATACTGATGTGCCTATTCTTGTATGAAAATATGATAATATAACAATCGTTTTTTTCTACACCCCATTGTCTACTACTCTAAATATTTATAAGAAAATCTCAGCATATAAATGATTATATCTTTATTTATCTCTAACAATATATTAATAATTTATTATTATCAAAAATAGATAGAAATGTAAATTCAAAAAAAATTAGAGAGATTTAATAGATTCCTTTAGTGTTTTTTCAAAGAGCTCACAGATTTTTTCTGTCTCTTCATCATTAATAATCAATGGTGGTTTGATTTTTAAGGTGTTTTGAATGAAATAACCTGCTGTGGACATGATTTGCATTTGTTCACCAAAAAAGATCCCATTTTTCCATCCAACACGCACCATTTTTTCTAATAACTGATTATGGGGTTCTCGTGTATCAGGATCTTTCACAAATTCTACTCCAATAAATAAACCAGGACCTCTAACATCCCCAATCTGAGGTATATCTTCAGAAAGATCTTTTATATGAGAAGCTATTTTCTTTCCTTGCTTATCAGCATTTTGGGGTATGTTGTTTTTTTGTAATATTTCAATATTTACTAAACATGCAGCCATCGCTAATGGAGGCGAAGCAAAGGTAGAATGTTCCTCGAACTCGGTTAACATACGAAGTTTAGGTGATGCTACCGTAATTCCAATGGGAACACCTGCAGCTGCTCCTTTAGTTAGGGTCATAATATCTGGTGAAACGTCTTTATTATATTTAGATTCATACCATTCTGTACCAAACATTTTGCCTGTTCGACCAAAACCAGTTTGTGCTTCGTCATAAATAAGAAGAATTTTATTGTTTTTACAAATTTCCTTTAATCCAACTAAGAAATCGACTGGTGCTGGAATCTGACCTCCAGGACCCTGCATTGGTTCGATGATGCAACCAATTGGTGTACCGGTAGGAAACATTTCTATGTTTTGCCGTACCATCTCCAAACATTCTAAATTGCATGATTTATCCCGTTTTCCGCCAAAACCTTCCTTATAATTCCAAGGACAGCGAAAACAGTAAGGAAAAAAATTTCGCATCCAATGTTCTTGCCCAAAACCAGAAAATCGCATTGGAAGACGTTGAGATGCACCCATCATTACTAGACTTGACCCATGATAACCCCTTCGAAATACAATGAATTGATTTCCTTTTTTATTATTAATCAGTGCTAATCTAATTGCACATTCAAGCGCCCACCCTCCTCCAGAGTTGTTCACACTAACTTTACCACCTTTTAATTGACCTGGTGCGATTTCTGCGATTTTGTTGAAAAGTCTCACTCTTACTGGTGTAAGAAAATATGACCAAGAATGGGTAACTTGTTGAGATTGGATACTGAGAGCATAACTTATATCTGGATTATTATGCCCTAAATTGTAAACCCATGCTTGAGATGTGCAATCCAGTAATTCTCGTCCATCTTGAGTTTTGAAATAAATTGAACCTGGCTCACGACTTCCTATGATAATATGCTCTCGAGCATTAGTTAAAAGATGATTTTTACGGCATATTATTATTTCTTCTTCATTTAATGGATAAGTTAGAAGCCTTTCTATCTCTTCTTTCTTTAGATATTTTGGTTCATTCATGCTACATTAATATATTTCAATTATTAAAAGAATTTTCAGAAATTGGTTTATATTAATCAACACGTAGGCTTCTAGATTTCTTCATATTTAATTATATAAGTTTTAATTAAGGATGGAGTATATCTAGAAAATTATGACAATTCTCTTAAATCCAAAAAAACATGATCGTTATTATCCCGACGACCGCTCAAGAGAAATTATGCTCAAGACTATTGAATTCTTCGAAAATAAAGGGAAAGCGAAGATTAAAGAAGATGACCATAAAAAAGTTTGGTATGATGATTTCCTCGAGTTTCAAAAAAAAAATAGAATTTTTGCACAGCTTCTAACACCTGCTCCATATGGAGAGGATGAGAATTATCGTTGGGACACGTGGCGTATATGTGAATTTAATGAAATTCTTGGTTTTTATGGACTTGGATATTGGTATACTTGGCAAGTCTCTATTCTAGGACTTGGACCCATTTGGATGAGTAAGAATGAAGTAGCAAAGAAAAAAGCCGCAAAATTACTTCGAGAAGGGGGGATTTTCGCTTTTGCTCTCTCAGAACAAGCACACGGAGCTGATATCTATGCAACTGAGATGAAACTTACGCTACAAGAAGATGAAACTTATAAGGCAAATGGAGAGAAATATTATATTGGCAACGGTAACGAAGCTGAGATGGTTTCAAATTTTGGGAAACTTGCTGATATTGATGGAAATATCCCACCGTATGATATGAAGAATAAAGATCAGTATGTATTTTTTGTAGCAAATTATAAACACAAAAATTATGAATTGATTAAAAATGTCTGCGATAGTCAAAACTTTGTATCTCATTTTGCTCTTCACGATTATCCCATAACACATGAAGATATTCTTTCTATGGGAGAAGAAGCATGGAATGCTTCGCTTAATACTGTAAATGTGGGTAAATATAATTTAGGATGGGCTTCAATTGGGATTTGTACTCATGCATTTTATGAAGCTATTCATCATGCTGCTCATCGTAGGCTCTATAATATGTATGTTACTGATTTTCAACATGTTAAACAAAATTTTGTAGATGCGTATACGCGTTTAGTTGCCATGAAATTATTTGGATTAAGAACAGCTGACTACATGCGTACAGCCTCCAAAAACGATAGACGTTACCTTCTCTACGCCCCTGTTATGAAAATGAAAACAACAACTCAAGGGGAAGAAGTAATTAATCTCTTATGGGATGTCATTGCTGCAAAAGGGTTTGAAAAAGATATGTATTTTGAGAGCGCAGCAAGAGATATTCGAGCATTACCTAAACTTGAGGGTACAGTTCACGTTAATATTGCATTAATTCTGAAATTTATGCTTAGCTTCTTTATGAATCATAGAAATTATGAGGAGGTTCCTAGGCAAGATCAGATTGAAAACGATAATTTCCTTTTTGATCAAGGACCCACTCGAGGCTTAGGTCATGTTCGCCTTCATGATTGGAAACCAGCATTTGAGAAAAATAACTTACCTAATGTTAAAATATTCTTGGAACAGATTGAATTATTCAATCTTCTTGGAACAAAAGCAACCCCTAGTGCTGAACAACAAAATGATATGGATTTTATGCTCTCTGGAATTGGAGAAATCTTTGCTCTAATTGTATACTCCCATTTGATTATTGAAAATGCTCCTATCTACAACATTGATGATGATACTTTAGATCAAATTTTTGATTTCCTAGTAAGAGATTTTTCTAAATACGCCTTGAACTTATATCAAAAATCTAGCACTAATCCTGAACAAATGGAATTATGCTTAAAAATGATAAAAAAACCAAATGTAGATGAAGAAAGATTTAAACGAGTGTGGAAAACTGTACACTCCTTAAAAGATGCCTATCAAATGAATGATTAATTACGTTTTTACTTCTTTTTTTACTTTTTCTGGTTAGATATCTCTTCAATTGCAATTTCTGGATTATGATATTTCTGTGTTTTCAATGTTCCAATCCCAAATTGTATAGCCTTTTCAGGCTAGATTTAAGCTTTCGCTGCGTTCTTTGCTATTGCATCAGATATTTGAACCCATATTTCCGGAGGTAAGCTATGACCCATCCCATCTATAATTATCAATTCAGATCCTGGTATAGCTTCTGCTGTATCTTTTCCTGCTTCAAATGGGAAAAGAGGATCCTCTCTTCCATGGATCACAAGAGTTGGCACTTCAATTGCCGATAACTTTTCTTTCCAATTTCCTTGCGCCATTATAGCAAGAAGATGGCGTTCAACCCCAGCAGGATAAAAACATCTATCAAACACTCTACCTGCAAGAGCACGGTGTTTTTCCTCATTAAAAGGGAAGCCTGATCCATAAATAAACTTTCCTACTCTTATAGAGTTCTCAATAACAGCATCACGTTCAGGAGGAACTGGGGTGTAAAATACTTGTTGTACTTCTGGAGTCATTTGAGGGAGATCTGGATTACCTGTGGTACTCATTATAGAAGTGAGACTTAACACTCGAGATGGATGTCTATATGCAATAGTTTGAGCAATCATTCCCCCCATTGAACCTCCGCAAATATGAGCCTTTTCAATGTCTAACGCATCGAGAAGTCCAACAGCATCATCTGCCATATCGTCCAATGAGTAAGGCGCTTCCACTGGTTCCCCCCGCTGAACCGCCATTATTGCTCCCATCAAATCTGGTTCACCAGCTTCATCACATATAGATGAAAGCCCAATATCCCTATTGTCAAATATAATTACATAGAAACCGCGATCTGTCAAGATTTTTATGAATTCTTCATCCCAATGGATCAATTGAGAACCTAATCCTATAATTAGAAGCAATGGCTTATCTAAGGGATCCCCGAAGGTTTCATATTCAATTTCAATATTATTTGCTTTTGCTTTGGTCATTATTCATCCGTTAAAGTTATTTTGGTTTATAATTTTAATATTCGACAATTTTTAAACCTTAATTTTAATAACAGTATGAAGACAGAAAAATTGAATATCTTGTGTTTTTTGGATAAAAGATTTTTACTTCTTTTTTTACTTTTTCTGGTTTGATATCTCTTCAATTGCAATTTCTGGATTATGATATCTCTGTGTTTTCAATGTTCCAGTCCCAAATTGTATAGCCTTTTCAGGACAAAAATTAATACATGCTAAACATTGTTGACATTTGTGCTGCCACTCTGGCACTCCATCGATCATTATGATGTTATTTACAGGGCAGACATTTTCGCATATGCCACAACTATTACAATTATCCTCAGCGTAGAAATTTTTATCACTTTTATTCACATCTTCTCGAAATTTAGCATTAAATCGCTCAGCTCTCCCTAGATTTTTTTCGAAAATATCTTGATTCAAGTTTCCTTTTTTATTCTTTACCATCTCAGAAATTTGTTTGACTTGATTCATCTCTTTTTCAAAAAACTCTTTTTGGCGTTGCTGTGAGTGAATATCGTATCCAATAATATAATTATTTGGCATGGTGACTAAAAATCCTGCATTGAGCGCTTTTGCTTTGGACTTTGTCTTTAAAAGCTTCTCTACTTGTTGTAGGGGTAGCTCAGTGACATCCCCAGCACTTGAAACAATCGTGAAAAAATACTCAGAATTGCTTAAATCAATTTTTTCTATGAAATCATAGACGATTTTTGGTAATCCAGAATAATATAAGGGAAAAACAAAACCTATTTTTTCGCTTTCTGACTTAAGATTTTCCTTTTGCCATATCTTTGCAATAGGTATAAGTTCACAATCGCCTAACTTTTCAGCAACATCTTTCGCAATTTTTAAAGAATTGCCTGTTCCGGTAAAAAAATAGATTGTCGATTCCATGTATATTTAGAATCTTATTTTCTATTTGAGACTATTGGTAACTTAAGTTTTGGGTTCAAAATCTAAGGATATTGAATTAATGCAATAACGGCAGCCCGTTGATTTTGGTCCATCATCAAAAACATGTCCTAAATGCCCTCCACATTTACCACAAAGGACCTCGGTACGAATCATTCCATGACTCGTATCTGGTTTTTCTTTCACATTAGCATCGTCCATCGATCGATCAAAACTAGGCCACCCCGTTCCAGAATCAAACTTTTCCTCGGAAGAAAATAAAGGTGCTCCACAACCCGCGCATTTATAAATACCTTTTTCAAGATGGTTCCAAAACTTTCCCGTAAATGCTGGCTCAGTTCCCTTCTTTCGGAGAACGCGATATTGTTCTTTTGTTAGTTTCTTTTTCCATTTATCTTTAGATAATTCAGATTCCATATTGTTGAATAGATATTTTTGGTATTATAATTATTGCCTTATCGATATTAAAGGATTTGGCTCTAACTACTTATAAGAAAAATCCAATAATCACCCCAAGTTTATACAAAATTAGGCTTAGGTTTAACTGTTAAGATATTTAATTTAAAATTATGGAGATTCAAAAAGCTATTTTTGCTGCTGGGTGTTTCTGGGGTGTAGAAGCCAATTTTCGAAAAGTAGAGGGTGTTATTTCTACTCGCGTAGGGTATACTGGTGGCTCTTTTTCCGAACCAACCTATAAAGATGTATGTTCTCATAAAACAGATCACACAGAAGCAATAGAGATTGCTTTTGATCCCTCAAAAGTAACATATAATGAGTTACTTGAGGTATTTTGGTCGATTCATGACCCCACAACACTGAATCGTCAAGGTCCTGACATTGGCACCCAATATCGTTCGGCAATTTTTTATATCAATTCAGAGCAAAAAGAAAAGGCATTAAACTCTAAAGCAAGACTTGAAGCATCTAAACGCTATAAAAGAGCGATTGTAACACAAATAGTCCCTGCATCTGATTTCTGGGAAGCGGAGGAATATCATCAACAGTATGTAGAAAAAAGAAAAAACAAGATTTTTACTCATTTATAACTTTCTGGTTTATTTTATTACCCAAGAATTATATTTAAGCTTAGAATAATAGCAACACTAGCAACAATCATCCCTAGAATAGCAGTTATCAATCGTGTTAGAAAATCTCCAAGTTTACCTGAACGAGATAGTAAAGCATAAACCACTATTACCACTGCTCCTAGTGCACCTATTAGAAAACCTGCGCCAATAATAATCCAGAATTCTCCAGTAATATAATCTTGAGGTGCAAATCCAAGTCCGAATAATGTAAAAGAAACAAGGAACGCTAATCCCACCATACTTACATAATAAACGATATAAATTAGTCTCTTTTTTACTTTTGGTACATCTTCTTTAAAAAACTCAAGATATATATGAAAAACAGCGGGAAATATGAAAATTAAAGCAAGGAAAACCATAATATAAGTATGAAACATCGTAAAAAATTCAGCTTTTAACGTAAGTATTGTCAGTATTGATGGAATCACCGATAATATAAAACTTATAAACAACAATAATGCACGGTACTTAAGAGGAAATCCCTTATACAAAAAGAAGAATCCCGGTATGAACATACAAAGCATCAGAGGTAAAAGAATCAATATCATAATAGTCGTTATCTTCATAGTGAAAAAAAATACTATGAACATTATACAAAAGATTCCAGCAACTACAGAAGCTAAAATCCCCCAACGAACATTTTTAACATCGCTCATAATTAAAACCTGCTTATCATTTTATTTTGGATATCACATTAATTAAGGAATAATTGATTGGTTATTTGCTTTTAAACTCTTCTGTCAAATAACAGTTCTTTGACAAAAATTTTCTCGAAGTATTATAATGAAAATCTCAAAGAAATTATACATTCTCTTGAATTTAAGTAATTAATTTTACGTATATTTGATAAGAGTTTTATCTAGTATATTTTTCTCTCAAATACTCTTCAGAGTTTAAAAAAATTTCACAATCACAAAATCCACCAGAATTTCTGCAATCTTCCAAGAATTCTTCTTGCTCCTCTTTAGGTATATTCATTTCTTCTAGTATAATCTCTGCATTGGTTAAATCGCGTGCATTGCATCCATTGATTTCTAATAATTCCTCTAATCGATTAAAAAATCTTTCCAAATCTTTTCCATCCAATTTTCAGAACCAATTTCTAACTTTATTTGTTTAATATTGATTAATTAGGTGCTTTAATCTACCTTTAACTCCTTTTAAAAAAAGGAAACCAGATTTCGAAAGTATCTCCTGCCGTGAAAATGATAAATAGATGAATTGATAATCACTAAAAGATCAAATAATAATAAAAAAAAAACACTTCAAATTATGTCTTTTATTTCTTAGTAGGAGCCTTTTTCTTAGGTCCAGCCTTTTTTGGGGCAGCTTTCTTTTTAGGAGCAGCTTTCTTCTTGGGTGCTTTTTTTGCCATAATATCTTACCTATCCTTTAAGTTTGCTAAACTAATTAAATTTTAAGATATTTATTAATTATTATTAATTTTCTTTTTAAAGATTTCTATTTTTAATCATTTGTAAATTATAAGGTCAATTATATGTGTGCTTGTATTTAACTGAATAATACTAAGATTCTAATATTTTTTTATTTTAATCCGCTTTTAACTCTTTCTCTAGTAATTTTATCTCTCGGTCAATAGCCTTCGTTTTAACTTGCTTTTCCCTAACAATTGCCTTTAATTTCTCGTTAAACTCTTTTTTCTTATCCTTTTTTAAATTATTATATTCTTTTTCCAAATTTTTTACAATCGGAATTAATTCTTTCTTTTTTGAGGTTAAATCATCGATTCTATTATTAAGTTCGCTAAGTATAGCTTGTTGACTCTGCAGCTTTGATTCGATTTCACTCATTTTAGGTCCAAATTCCTCTTCAATTCGACTTTTAATGTAGGCTTCTTTTTGCTTTGATTTCACTTCAATTTTCTCTATTTCTACTGCGATCTTATTAATTTGATCCCTAAGTTCTTCATCCGACATTTTGACAAAGATTTTCTTTGTTTTAATTTTAATACTATTTGTTATGTTTATAAATGTTTAATACAAATAAATTTTAATTTCTCTACCCGATATTAATAAAAAAATCAAAGTATATAAATTTCACATTTCTATCCCTTTTTCGCCTGAAAAAACAGAATATCTAATCATAAAAAGGGAAAAACACCTTATTCAGTTAGTCTATGCTAACAGTGTCGCACACGGTAATTATAGCCTTGTTCACGACAATACCGTGGTAGATTAAGCAATTATCAATATGTCGAAATCAAACCCTTATTATTGTTAAAAACCCATTTTAATTTACACTGACGAGAACAGAAAAATCTCTTTTCTGGTTGTTGACATATATTGATATGATGATGTTCCTTCTTCCATTTAGTAATTCTGATATCTCTTCCACAAAACTCGCATTCAGGCATTTTCTTTTTTCTCTTTTTAGGTAATCTCTATGATGTTGTGTTCAATTACTCTATGTACTCATAGAATAATGATTTCAAACATTACAGTAATGTTAATGATAATAGCCTTATACTTATATACCTATAGAAAAAAACGAAAACTAATTATACACATTTATCGGTGCAATCATTCTAACTTGAAATTATATTTTTTAACCCATAAGAAATAGTAATGGCTGTTTGTTTTATATAATGATACTTTGTGCCGTTCTATTTTTGAAAGGCATTTTATCTAACATTATTCTTGTCAATACTTTAAACGCATTTGTTACATTCTCACCAGTTTTGCTAGAACATTCAATAAATTCATTCAGACCCATCGACTTAGCAGCTCTCATTCCATCTTTAAAACTTATTTCCCTATAATTATCTAAATCTACCTTTCCACCTAATAAAATAATCGGGAATTTTTGGTTCGTTTCATTTATAATTGAAAACCAATTATTAATATGAGAAAAAGAAGAGTAATTAGTAATATCAAACATTAAAATTCCACCCATTGCTCCATTGATATATTGAGGAAAGATAAAACGAAACCTTTCATCTCCAGCAAAGTCCCACATCATCAACTTTACAACCATCCCATTAATTTCAAAGATTTTAGTTTCAAAATCAACTCCTATTGTCATACGCACATTTGTTATGAATAAATTTGTCATAAACCGCCTTGTTAGTGTTGTTTTACCACAACTTGAATCGCCGAATATGACAATTTTAAAAATTGCGTCATACATTTTTTGTTTAACCCCTTTTAATATTAGACTCTTTAGCTAAGAAATTACTTAATCCTGGAGTAATAATTATCCCAATTCTAAATAAAACTACCAACAACCCTTTTACTAAATGTTTCATAAATGAGCCAATTTTGCATGAAAATATGTAATGCTACATATAATAACATTCATATTTAAATCTTCTGTGAACTATTAGCCAGTTTATCATTTTTTTCACAGAAATTAATGGAAAATTAAAAATCTGCAGATTACTTTAACCTTATTCACTTTTATCCTATGAATTAAGGGAAAATATTTTTACTTTGTAATTTTCACATGATGAAAGAGAATTAACATAGTTTAGTACTTCTGTGAAAAATTTAGATTATGTCACCCATTCCTTATTCACTTTAGCCCAGCTTTCAGCTTTATTTGCATATTTTCTTAATTCAGCACGTTTCTCAGCCAAATCATCCAATTCAGCAGTAGTTAATACAGTTAAAGGATGTGATTCGTGCTGTTTTCTAAATTCCTGCTCAAATTCCAGAAACTTATCTCTGGGAATTAGTGGGAGCCCCCAACCGCATTTTAAACATACTAAATGCTTTATCTCATTTACATCTGTAACATAATTCATTTTTGCTTATCCTATATTAATTGAACTATAATCTGGCACTTAAAATATCTACACGCATTTATAGTGTAGAATATTTACTCACCCAAAAATTCAACCTCTATTCAAGACATTGTATGGATAATCTCACCTTTATATTTTTCTATTGTTTACATTTTAAATTTAAGTTGGATATCATCCAAAAATTAAATATTTTCCTCCTCGAGGTCTTTATTTAAGGCGTTATAAATAATAAGAGTGCTTTTATAATTCTATTGAAAATGTTAAGCTATATATTAAAAGACATCTTATTCGATATTACATTAAATGAAATTTAAACTCAAATGAAATAACTAAGTGATTTTAAATATGGAAAAAAGATTTATACCTCTCCTAATAATGCTGGGGTTATTAGTAATTGTGATTATAACAGCTATTGTTGCGACTGTACTTGGTGTACCTCTAGTTGCCTTAGACCAGTCAGATACCTCAACAGCATCATTTGATTATTGGTCGGTGGGACATTTCCTCTGGGGTGTTGCACTTTTTGTCATAGCATTCACTCTTGGCTGGATAATTCATAACTTAACTGGTAATCCACAGGATCCGATTAACGATCCAGATTTTAAAAAATTCGTTCTCTATTGGATAATTATCCTTATTATAGCAGGTCTTTGGGAAGTCATTGAAAACACAATCCTCTATATGGTAGGTATTAAAGTCAAATTCGACAGCGCTGCAAACATAATAACTGATATAACTATATGGGGAATTGGCGGATGTGTGAGTTGGTATATGACAGATCTAATGTTTTTGAGTGATAAATACCTTAGAGCTTATTACATCTATGGATTTATGAGTCTCACAATGGGCTTAATCATATTTGTCTTCTTCGGTTTTATTACAACCAATTATTAATTCTATTTTTTTTTATTGTTTTTTCGAGAAGTCTTTAGTAATATATCTAAATATCTGATTATCAAGGTTATAGAAATTACACTAAATTTTATGAATATGTTATATCTTGAAAAATTTTCATCATCTCTACCACTTGAATCACCACTTAGTGTAATTAAAAGGGATTTCATGAACTTTAACTACACTTTTCCTGAAAAAAATCGTTTATATTGGGAGATGATAAAGAGCTTTGCTTACGAGGGTATGAAAAGAATTGGTGTAAAAGAACGATAAGAATGTGGCATTTTATATTGTGTCAGTTTCTGGTTTGTTGTTTTAGGAATAAAGCATAATATTGAACCAAAAATAGAAGAATGTTTATTATATACTCAGAAGCAATGTTTTGGAGATATAATAATTAATTTTTAAAATTCTTTAGCATATCAAGACATTTGCTCCTTTGATTTGGATGATTTAATTAAACTATAAAACTCTAATCCTAGTTTTTTCATAATCGGAACGTGCCCTTCAATTAGAATGCGATCTTCAATGATGATTACTGGTGGAATTAAATCCCCGTATCTTTTTATATTCTGTTCAGAGTAAACATCTTCATAACTGACTTTCAATTTTTTCTTAAATTCTGGTTTTGATGCTAATATTCGTTCAATAATATTTCTTGTTTTACAGCATTTAGCACAATAGTTATCTTCTTCCCTTTTTAATAAAACATGGATAATTGGCTTAGAAATTATATATCACTATTTCCCTATTTTTTCCTGGTTACTTAAAACATGAAATATTTCATATTTTAAATGCTTTTTGAAGAGCCTAAAATTGAAGTATGTTTATTATACTCCCAAAAAAATGTTCTAGAGACATAATATTTGATTTTTAAAGGATGCTGAAGGATTTAAATAATTTAAAAAAGATTTGATAGAGTGTAATTTTACCCCCAATCACTTCTATATCCAGTGCCTCCTAGTGGCCAAGAGAATATAATTGCGTCATCTTGACAGACATACCAACAGGATGCACACTCCATACATTTTTCTAAACTCTTAACCCTTGCTTTTTGTTCTACAATTTCAAAGCAACCTGCTAAACATACATTTATACAATTCATACATCCTATACATTTTTCTTCATTAATTTTTATGAATTCTCCTGTTCCCTCAACCCACTCCACACCCGGGAATTCTTTAAAAGTCCTTACCATTATTAATTCACTCCTTTTTAATTATATATGAAAAACAGAAGGACTGGCATATTCAACAAATTTCAATATTTTTATGTTTAAGCGATTTGAAATAGGATTTAATAACTTTAAAATAAATGAATAAATACCTTCAAAAATCGGTAGAGTTTTTTTCATTAAATTATTCAAAGAATTTGAAAAAGGAACAACTATAGCAGAGAGCAATTTTTTCCTTTTTTTTAGTGACTTTAAAAGAGAATCTGTTAATCTCAAATATCGTGTGAATTTCATTTCCATTTTTTTTAGCTTTTTAGAAGTTGCTTCTCTAAATTTTTGTTTGCTAGAGTAATCGTAACTCTCATAAAACCAATTTTGGTAATACCTGAAAAACATTTTTATCCACTTTGTTATAATTGTTGGATCTTTATTTACATAGGAAAGCAGTATTTTAAAAAATGGAGTCATAAAATGGGTTAACGACCCTAAACCCCACCCATTATGAATATATTTTCTTAGCTTTTTTAAATCGTGCTCTTTTTGGGCAATTCGTAGATTATATCTATTTCTTCCAGAAATTGACCATTGAATTATTGGATGTTCTTTTATTTTATTATCATATTTTTTCAAAAATAATTTTGAAGTATCCTTTGCATATATTGCTTCAATGGCGATATTAGCAGCTATTTCTGCAGAAAACCAAGCCGCAGGAACTCCGTCACATAATTCTGTACTTTCAAGTCCAGCCGCATCTCCTATTAATATCATTCCATCTGTATGATTAGGCATGCTACGTAGTTTCTTATTCAGACCAACATATATTTCAAAACCATCCCACATCCTTGCTCTTAAATTAGCACGTGGTTCTACTAGATTTTTCCACCAAGGTAATTTTTGAGTAATGTTGCTATGGTACTCTTTAAAGAGTTTATTTAAATTAGGTATATGACTTTCATTTATTCTTAAACACTGATCTTGCATAAAATGAATACTATTTCGGTAAGGCCAAACCATTAAACCATTTCCATACCCAAGTGGGGGTGCTATCCGTTGTTCATCCCATCCCCAACACATCTTCACAGAATAACCAAAAATTTTATCGACATCTTCTTTTAACATGACATAATCATATGTGTCAGCCAAGGATATTGTTTCAGGACGATATTTTTCTCTTATGCCTGCCTTTACTGCTAATAATCCTTTTGAACCTTCAGCGTCAATGACAATTTTACTTCGTATTCTCTCTCCTTTGTCTGTTATAATTCCCTTAACATAATTATCTTCTCTAATAACATCTATAGCAGTAGTGGATTTTCTCAATATAGCACCCGCATCAACTGCTTTTTTAACTTCCCATTCACAAAAAGGTTTACAATATGTATTATACCCAAAAGCAATTATAGGAGAGAAAGGTTTTGGAACTCTTAAGGAATCATCAATCTCAATATCTCCTTTCTCTATATCTTTTATGATATAATTTATTATCCCATCAGAAGGGCGTTCAATTGGAGGATTACCATCTCTAATAAATTCTGGTCCAAACAAAAAACCATAAAACGGAATCGTTAGTCCAGAAATAACCTTATCTCCTACATTCTCAGATCTTTCGATCATTAGAGTCTTCAATCCCGCTTCTGCACATATCCTCGCTGCAACTGGACCCCCAAATCCTGCACCAACCACAATAACGTCAAATTCTTCTTCCATTTTATAACTCATCCAAAATTACCAATCTTTTGTATATAAAGGATTCATAATTATATATGTCAATTACTTTCAAAACACTTAATTACAAAATCGTAAATAAAACAAGATTTGGTTATTCGGGAGTAACCACCATAGGAATAAATATTTCTTTTTTAATTAGCTTGAGAATATCTTCTACATCTTTTACTTGAAATTTACTTTTTATTTCTATTAAGTGGGAAACATAAAAGTAATCCGAATTTCTCTGCTCTAATATTTTCAAAGCCTGATCAATAATAGCCTTTTCATTTTGGGTTATTTTTATTTTTTTCTTCCTTTCAACTCTTAAGGGATATATTAAGGATATATACAAATATTTTTCAAGGATATTTCGAATTTCTTTAAAGACATCAAGGCCACCATCAAAATTTTCGATAGCCTTACCAAAATTATCATCAATTTTCCTCGATATTAAATCAACTGAATCTATAAAATCTTCAGATGGATTATCCTTCATTATAAAAACTAATCTAAAATCTTTAAATTCTGACATAAGTATTTTAAAATCATGATACTCCAATTTAATTGTCTGTGATTCTTGTTTGCTTTTTGTTAGTTCAATCCCAAAGCTTCTAATTGCCTGTAAAAAACTTGATATTAGCGAAGAATCCATTTTATCGCCAGCTATATTTTGATCATAAAGGCATAATCCCGAATTTTTATCAGAAACAATAAAATAATCAATATTTAAAGCGTCCATATACTCATTATGAATTCTCTGTTTTCTTTCTGCTTTTATCCGTTTAGTTCTCTTAACTAAAATAAATGATAAGCAGGACAGTATAAGTACTGCTAATATTAAAAAAAGTATTCTATAAATTAGTTCTATTGGAACTATAAACGGTACCTCAATCTGAAATTCATAAATGGATAAACCAGCATCCGTTGCATTATTCCAGAACACTAAACCCCTATATATTCCCGCTTCGGGATTAGCAGATAAACTATATTGATATAAATTCGTATCATCTGGTAATTGTAGATTCTGTACATCAATTGGAAACCCTAATGAATTATACAGGATTATTGTGTAATTCCCAGGCATAGCAGGCTCTTGAATGGAAAATAATATATCTTGTTGCGGTCCAAATATGCTCTTAGGAACATTTAGCTGAAAATTAATATTCGGTGAATTAGCAGTAATTTTCCAATTAATACCGTTCACAATTGTAGAATTTGGTAAATACAGAAGCCTACTAGAATAATTAAGATATATTAGAGATGTTATATTTATTCCATTCATCAATATTGAAAAATTAAACCAATTCTTCGGAAAATTGAATTTCAAAGAATGATTAAATGAAAATCGTGTGATTGAAGGTTGCAGAATCCATTGAATATTTGAATCCTGACGGATTATTCCCGTTGCTTTTTCTATAAAACTGTTATGAATACAAATACAATAATTATAATCTAATAATAATTCAGTCGATATATTATTTGAAATAAAAATATTCATATTGAAACAGCCTGGACAGAAATTAAGTTTTGTAACAGATAATTTACCTGTCCCTATTGCACCCTCATTTTGAACTGGATACAATTTATTATTAATTCGAGCAGTCATATTAATATCTTCTGGATAATAGGATCTATCAACCTGACGCTTAATTTTGTGTAAAAAAACATCCCCAAACCTATTCTGCCAAACTCCCTCTTCACCATCGTACATACACATATAAAGTGAAGAATTAGGATTCTGATTATTTATATACCAATAATATTTATCTTGAGATTTAACATTCGAACCATCAATTACTAAGCAATAATATCCAGGAGAAAGAATAATAGGTGAATTAAAAGTCTGAATATACCACCCTGGAATTTGAGTAATGTTCAGTTCAATTTGTTCTCCATAAATAATACCATTTGGCCTCCGACTACCCGAATCCCATCCTTCAATTCGTACGTAAACTGGTCCTGGATTAATAGAACCCTCGATTTTATAACCAAAAATTTCCACAGCAAAAAAAGTACTCTGTTCTGAAATATTTAATTGCATTCCTAAAATCTCAAAAAAGTTTTTCCGAATTGTCTCAAATCCCGTTTCATATTCTTCTAATGTCACTGTTTCACTGCTCATTTTGATACTCGTAAAATTAATGTCTATAGAAGATAGATTCCATGTAGAGGATGGAATATTAATATTTATTGATGTTTCATTAGTCTTTTGACCTAAGTCATCAGCATATTCAGTTAATACAAATGAAGGATTGATTTGCAGTACGGGACTTTGTTCTTGGGCTCGAATTGGATAAATAAAACAGATTATCTGTAATAAAATGATAAATGATATGATAATTAAATAAACTACATTTTTGTCATGATATGATCTCATATCAAGATTATCACAGAAATACAGTTATTTAAATTTAATTCACTTATTTTTAGAGGAATCTGAAAATAATTCGAAAACTAAATAATTATACCTTATTTAAGTTAATAATTCATCTTGTCATGGTTTTCAGATTTAAAGATCCTAATTTTTAATTTAATCCTCACATCAACAGAACCCCAAAAACCCCCACCAACCTCAATAACGTCAAATTCTTCGTCCAATTTCTAACTCTTCCAAAATTACCAATCTCTAGTATTTTAAAGGTTCAAAATAAATTATTTCAAATATTTAATAATTATAATCATTTTGCATTTTAACTTTACTAAAGATATCATCGAAATAATTCTCGGGACTAATGTCCAGTTAATTTAACTTTTATAGCAATTATAATAGAAAAATTATATCTTCAATAGCTCTACTAACCAAATAAAGCTGTATATTTCGAGCGCCCCCTATGATTTCCTGAACTTTAGCAACTTCTAATGCTTTATCAATTCGCAAGTTTTCAGTAAAAGCAATACCTCCACATAATTGTTGAGTTAAATAAAATTTTTTGGTACTATTTTTACTTTAATTTTCTAGAATTAAGTTAACAAAATTTACTAAGCATAATTTTTACATTTTTATTTTATCCAAGATATCTTCGAGATAATAGATATTTCCTGGCTCGAGCTCTTCCTTTAAGGCATTTGCTAACAAATATCTAAACGCCCATACTTCCACACCTTTATCCAATTCTTTAACCTTCTTTACATCAGGTACAAAATCCCCGTCTCCAGATGCCAACACCGCTGGATCATACTTATCCTCATACGCAAGAGAGATGATATCAATCGCGATTTTGATGTCAACCTTCATTTCAATGGCGCCATTTGACGCAATCTTATCAAAACTCGCTTTAATCACCTATTTTAAATACAACTCAATTTTATTATTAATTATTAAATCTTAGAAGGTGAAAAATTAAAATGATTTTAGTCCAATGGTCCTGTGAGGTTCCTCAACAGAAGCGTGAAAGATTTATTAGTTTTGCAGAAAAAAAGCTGAGATTATTTTATGAATCTTATGGTGCCTTACGCTATGAACTTTTTTTTCCTATGAAAACAGAAAAGAAATATTTCTCTTATCATACAACAGAAAATGAAAATCAATATACTGAACAACTATTATTTGAAACTTTTAAGGATTTTGAAAAATTCTATGATACCATAGAGATAGATAAAGAAGCAAAAAACATAGTTGGAATGTATGTAAAAGATTTTGGAATTTCTAATTGTAAATTTAAAATATTGAAGCAATATTAAGGTAATACATTAAAATAATGAAATACCGAAAAGACTTAATTTTTGTCGGTTTCCTAGCTTTTAATCTTCTTCTTATTCTTTTTTCTTACAAAAATCAATTAAAATTTATCATTTTGGACAAAAGAGTAAAAGCTTAAATTTTGTTCTCTCTGAATATTAACTTGATAAAATAAAATGAGATTTTATATCAAAATAAAAAATAAAGGTGGTTAAAAAATGGTTAAGAAAAAGAAAGAAAAGAAAAAGAAAGAGAAAAAAGTAGCGCAAGAAGAAAAAGAAGAAGAAACTGAACAAGAGAAGGAGGAAGAAAAGGAAGAAGAGAAAGAGGAAGAAAAAGAAGAAGAGAAAGAGGAATAATAATAATTACTTTAAAGCATATTTATATAGCAATTTAATATGCCAACCCTCTTTTATGTAAACTTAATGAATGTATGAGCTTGTACGGCTAATCTAAAGACAGCCTACAAATTTTTTAAAACAAATATAGATTAAAACTTAAAATGGGAAACAATGAATATTTCATTAAAAGAGTGTATGAAATAATAAGTGAATCTAGTCTACTATTAATTAATCACTAATTCTACCTTTTGTTTCAATCATAATAGAGAAATCATATCTTTAATAGCTCTACTAACCAAATAAAGCTGTATATTTCGAGCGCCCCCTATGATTTCCTGAACTTTAGCAACTTCTAATGCTTTATCAATCCGTAGATTATCAGTAAAGGCAATACCTCCACACAATTGTTGTGTTTCATAAGATATTTTCTGAGCTAAATGCGATGCAAGATATTTTGTACCTGAACTAAAGGCAGCATTATATTTAACAAATTTTGGTTGATCAAAATGTTTACGTTCAACAGTTTTGTTATACTCAGAAGCAGATTTAAAACCTAATTCTGTAGCTGCCATAAGTTCAGTGAAATTCTGTGTTTGAGGAAACGAAACTCCTTGAAAATCATATAGCGGTCGGCCAAATTGAACTCTTAAATTTGTATAGATGAGCCCTGTAACTGCAGTTAACCATGCAATACCTAAACTAGACCCAATAATCGAACATCTTTCAGCTACAAGTCCAGAAAATAGATTTTTATAGCCTTGACCTTTGTCTCCAAGAATATTTTCCCTCGGGATTTTCACAGAATTAAAAAGAGTTTGGCCAATTTGTACCCGTGGAATAGATTGAATGCCAAGTCTATTAGTTATCAATCCTTCATACCCTCTTTCCGCAATTGCTTGATACATGGTTCCTCGTGGATCTGAGATATCAGAGACTCCATATACTATAAAATAATCTGCTACTGGACCATTAGTCGTATATAATTTTTCTCCAGTGAAAATTAAATGATCTCCTTGATCGGTGACTTTAGTTTCCATATTAACCGCATCAGAACCATGCTTTCTCTCAGTAATACAAATACAACCAATCTTTTTGCCCATGATTATTTCATTTAAAATTTCAGAAATTCTATCTCCTCTGCCAAATTGAAACAATGGATTGGCAAATATTACCCCTGTGACCACTCGTGCCAAATCTAATTCTGGATCAATAATCGATGTCGCCATTGCTAAAAGCATTTCATAGCGCATGTTATATCTCTCAGACTCTCCATAAGGATTTAATCGCTGGATGTAGTTTTTCTTGCCGAGGATGGGAAAAAGTTCGTAGACTTCCTTATTTAAATTCTTTTTAGGTTCAATTTCCTTGAGTAAAAATTGCTCTAACTCCTCTAAAAACTCCCGCTCCTCTTCTGTTATAAGTGGAATAATAAAATTATTAAAAATTTTATAAATTTTTTCTGATTTTAATTTTTCTTTTATTTCTTCATCTAAAATATCTACACCCGTAATCATTTTCATTCAATTATCGACTTCCATTCTAACATGATTAAGATAATATAATAATTAGTGGAAATAACGTACTTCAATTTAAAAAAATATGGAATAATTAATAACATCATCTGTTAAATTTTGAGTTTCACTACAGTATAAATTCCTATTTTTATTCCCATCTACTAATTACATTCCCATCTACTAATAGTCAAGATTCAAACTCAATACTAGGCTATAATTTAATACTTACTTTAAGTGTTATTTCTGCTACTATAATTGTACTAATTTGGATGAAATATCGAAACAAGAAATATAATATTTAATTTTTTTTCTTTCTTATTTATCTTTCATGTGTTATACGGAACATTTTTTTGTAACGATTTGCGGAATAATTAAATCATCACGTTTAGTCACTTATTTGTAATTTTTCTATATGATTTGTACTATTATATAATATTAATTTATATATTAGTTAAAATATATAAGTTATAATAGAATCTTGGATTTAATGATATGATATGGGATATAAAACAATTTCACTCTCAAATGAGGCATATAATGTATTAAAAACCAAAAAACTTAAGGGAGAGTCGTTTAATGACTTAATATTAAGATTATTGTCCGAACCTGAACAAAAAGCTATCTTGAAATTAAAAGGGAATTGGAAGGGCTCAACCGAAGAAGTAGAAAATATTTTGGACTTGATTTATAAAAATAGAGGAAAAGCAAGAATACCACGGTAATACGAAATATGGTGTTGTTAGATACGGATATTTTAATTGGCTTATTAAGAAATAATAAAGAAGCAGTTAGTAAGATATCAAAGCTTCTAGCTAAACACGTTATTCTTTTTACGACTTCAATAAATACAGCTGAATTATATTTTGGAGCACACTTATCTGAAAGCTCTCAAGAAAATCTAGAAGCAGTAGAAAAATTAGCCAAAACAATAAATATAATTCCATTTGAATTAAATCATAGTAAAATTTACGGAGAAATAAGATCAGATTTACAGAAAAAAGGAGAGATAATAAATGAATTGGACATCTTTATTGCGACTATAGCGATAGAAAAAGATCTCCCGATTATTACCAGAAATACGAAACATTTTAATAGAATTATGAAATTAACAGTCGATACTTGGTAATCAACTAAAGTTAATATTTAACTTCTATGATATGTTTAAACCGAGATACATTAATGTCAACTTTCTTTTCAATGACCTTATTAAAAAAGAAACAAAAAATATTTTTTGAAATCCTTTAGTCTAAAGAATAAAGCAGGCACACTTTTTCGATATTCTCGATAATCCTTTCCAAATCGCTGTATTAATTCTTTTTCTTCCACAAATTTGAGATGAATTTTAATTCCGATCAAAAATATAAAGAAGTAAATAATCGAATAGACCGAAAATCTAAGAAAGAAACACCCTATAAGAATTAGGACTAACCCATGATAAGTTGGATGTCTCAAAACAGAATAAATCTCGTGATTTACAATTTTTGATTCTTCAGGATAATATACATATACTAAACCCATATTATCTATTCCGAAGATGAGTAAAGATCTGAAAGCTACCAAGAATCCCAGTGCAATAAATAAGAAAGACAATGCCATTCGAGTGAAGAGAAAGAAATCGTGGGTTTTGAAAAAGATTTCATTCAAGGGGATGCTAAAATACCAGCTTAATTCTGAGGAATCATTATTTGGAATTAAAAAGTCATGGGGAAAGATAGAATGTATGACAAAGGAGATCACAAGAGCAATTCCCATTAAGGCTATTGGAAGTGCCTTCTGATATGCTTTAACTTTGTCTTCTTTTATTAGGTTTTTTTTTCGACGCCAAAAGGTATAGACTAATATGAATCCTAGAGTCAAAATAAAAACCGAACCGATAATAGGTGTATAAGGAGCTATGAGCTGAAAGAATTGGATGTTTTTGAATAAACGGGGGGAAGAATCCAGAGTGAACTGAAAAAGTAGGGAACTAAAAGCGGCTGCTGCTGGAATTAATAAGAGGAAAAATATTCTTTTGCCAGAGTACCATGGTAATTTTTCTCTAAATATCTCTATTCCTCTCAATCTCATAGATGATACAACCCATCAAATCAATTTAAGTATTTCTTAAAATTGGTTTTAAGCAAACATTAAATAGGTATTTTTATTTTACTCAAAATATCATCGAGATAATAGATATTCTCTTGGCTGAGTTCTTCCTTTAAGGCGTTTGCTAATGAATATCTGAAGGCCCATAATTCCACGTCTTTATCCATTTCCTTCACTTTCTTTACAACAGGAACAAAGTCGCCGTCTCCAGATACCAACACCGCCGTATCATATGCATTTTCATATGCAAGAGAGATGATATCAATCGCGATTTTGATATCAACTTTCTTTTCAATGGCACCACTTGAAGCTATCTTGTTAAAACTTGTTTTAATAACATATCCACTTCGATTACTTAACTCCTCATACCAGTTCTTCTTCTCATGACTCATAGGATACACGACGCCTTCATATAAAAATATACCATGTAATTTTCTGTCTCTGGTTATGGCATTCTTCAGCTTTTCATAGTCAGCCTTAATGTCATACTTTCTAAAGCCCTTGAAAATGTTACTATTATCTATAAAAACTATAACTCGCTCCAATTCAAAACTCCTTTTGCTCCTACAAAAGGTAATTAATCATATAATATTAAAAAAAAAGCTATTTGATGTAATAATTTTTACTATTACTTTGCTTTTATAAAAGAATCAATAAATTTTTTTATTTTATTGTTCCTTAGAGGCAGATTTTCTTACAGAAATAGGATTCTCAAGCATAAGGTTATATATTTCGTTTGCTCTCCTCTTTATGCTATTTATTTCAAGATCCTTATTTCTTTGATATTTTTTATATCTCTTTAAGGCAATCTTCCTCCATTTCTTTTCCCAAGATGGGAATGCCGTCTTGACGAAACGTTCACGATTTGGAAAATCTCGGCATACCCAACTAAAAGAGATGAAATACCTTTGCGCACCAGACTCTTCTGTAAGGTTGCGAGAAGTTATCCCAAGTTTTCTAAGGTGTTGGATATATCTCCCTTCCACAGCATTTTGGAGCACCCCTTCAATGATTGCAGGCTCGTAGTATATATTATTCTTATTAAAATATTCTCTAACAAGATCGAAACAATCACCCCTGCATAGAAGTATCCTGTCTCCCTTGCTGTGATTAAGTTCTCTAAGGCCTTTCTGTACTACCTTTACTATATGTTTCTTTGGGCGATTATCGTCTTTATTACCTTCATTATAGAGTCCTACGGGAACTGCTTGAAATATTATCTTTCTAGTTTCCGCGTCTCGAAAGCCAATAAAGGCATCTCCGACGAGATCTCCAGTCCCAGCGTCATCAATTTCTATTGTTCTTCCCTTCCACTCGCTGGGATTATTAGTGGATTGGCACGACTCATCGTCGTCTTTTTCTTTTTCTGTCTTCATTAATAAATTAAATAATTAAAGTCATAAATACCTTGGGATTTATGTTCTTAGAGATTTATGCTTTTTCTAATATAACCCTGTGACCAAAAATCCCTCTAAATGTCATATAATATCAGCAAAATAAAATCAGAAATTTTTAAAAATCCATTTTAACTTACATTGACGGGAACAAAAATATCGTTTTTCCGGTTTTTGAGTGATATTAATATGATGATATTCCTTTTTCCATTTAGTCCCCACGATGCTTTTACCACAGAATTCGCAATTATGCGTTGTTTTTTTGTCTATTTCTTTATTCTCTTTAATTTTCTCCATCAGATGTGATGTTGCGTTTAATCCTTCTTTGTTGTTTATAGAATAATAATCTCAAATGTAACGAGTATATTAAAGATAATGGTATGAGCCTTTTATATATATATTTGTTTTTTGACTTCATTTAATAATCAATTTTCTTGACCTTGAGATTTTCCACATTAATAAAATGAGTTTCTGTAGTATAGATATATATATTACGAGCTAATGCTTCAGAAATTATTATTGCATCTACCATTGATAGGGATTTATATTTACACTTAAGTTCTCCTGCTAATATTGATATTTTATCGCTAACAGATATGAACTTAATTAAATTACCTTGACGGACATTTTCCATTATAATTTGAGCGTTAATTTTTCCTTTTTCTCTGCATAAATGATTAAATAATTCAATATAATTTTCCATTCAATCCTCTGCAAATCAGTTATATATAATAATTTCATAAATCTACCTTAATGCTGTATTTAACCTGAATATTCTTTATTTATTACCCAGAACTCAACTATTTCCTCTCCATTTTAATTAATTTTTATATTCGCTGGTTGAATATAAAACTGTAAGGTAATTAATATTAATATATGCATCAGAGTTCTTCAATGAAAATACCATTCAGGAACACACGTGAATGTTATAGTAAAAGGAAAACCTGAGATTTTAAAATCGAATTAACAGTTGTTAGATTTCTTATTAAGATGGAAAAAGTATTGATTTATTTCTTCTCTGGGACGGGTAATACTGAGATAATTGCTCAGCTTTTCCGAGAGGGATTTACCAAAAAAGGATGTAAAGTGAGTATATGTGCCATAGAAAAAACAACAAAATCAAGTGCTTTAACTAATATTAACTCCTATGATATTATAGGATTTGGGCATCCCGTGCATGCATTTGGAGCACCTACTATTTTTCATCAATTTATTAAAAAACTTCCCTTTATTGAGAATAAAAGGTCTTTTTATTTCAAAACCGCGGGTGATCCTATCTTTAATGGTGGTTCAAATCATTTAGTTCGAAAAAACCTCTCTTCAAGAGGATACAAGATATTTAATGAAAGCCTTCTAGTTATGCCTTCAAATGTATTAATTCAATATAATGAAGAACTCGTAAAACAGTTATATAACACTGCAATTAAAAAGATTGCAGTAATAGTCGACCAAATATTGGGTTATCATACTACGCTCCAGAAGGATAATATATTGATCCGACTATTCTCCAATCTCTTTAATAAGAGCGTAACTATTGGAGCTAAATACTTTGGGAAATATCTTTATGCCTTAAATAATTGCTCTCAATGCCAACTATGTATAAATCACTGTCCAACTAATAATATAAATTATATTGATGGAAAAGTCGAATTTGGGAACGAATGCACATTTTGTATGAGATGTGTTTATATCTGTCCCGAGAAAGCTATTAGAAATAAGTATATGAACTTTGTAATCCTAAAAAATAGATATAGTATTAAAAGCATCATCGATAATCCTTCAATAACAGGTAATTATATTTCAGAAAAAACCAAAGGCTACTTCAAGCATTTCTATAAATATTTGAGTAATTAATTCACATAGATATCATCATAATTTTCTTGAACGATTTATTTGTAAAGAAGATTATTTTATTGGGATATATTATACCTTAAACTTTTTTATTTGAAATTCTAATTATTCTTTAAATTAAATTTTGGTGATATTTAATGAAAAAAAATTTGAGTAAGGTATTGTTAAGTGCTTTCACGATGTTGATTGTGTTTTCATTTATAGGTTCTCTTAACGTGACAGCTGTTGAAACACCTGATCAAACAATTGAGGTTCAAGGTGATGCAATTCAGACACAACTGCAAAGTAATGTTAGGACTATGTTTTATTTTCGTGAAAAAACAAGATTAACGGTTTATGCAAATATTGGTTTAGAGTTAGATATTAATTGTGAAGCCTTAAGAATTGGAGATAAAGACGTCATCATTGAAGTTGAAGGAGATTATGACCTTAGAATGACCATGACATGTACTAGGGAGGAAGCTCAACTCGGCTTAATGAAAGGAAGTCTGCATAGGGTGAGGAATAGAAATACGTATCAGTATTTAGAAGGGTTTTGTATTGCGATGAAATGTACTGCAAATTATAATTGCGAATGTAAATGCGACCCTGATTGTACGTGTGTGTGCGACTGCCAATGTAAATGTGATCCTGAATGTACATGTCCTTGTGTGTGCGATTGTGAATGCAAATGTGATCCTGAATGTGATTGCCAATGTAAATGTGATCCTGTATGTGATTGTCAATGCAAATGCGATCCTGTATGTGATTGCCAATGTAAATGCGACCCTGATTGTACGTGTGCATGTGATTGCCAATGTAAATGTGATCCTATATGTGATTATCAATACAAATGCGATCCTGCATGTGATTGCCAATGTAAATGTGATCCTGTATGTGAATGCCAATGTAAATGTGATCCTGTGTGTGATTGCCAATGCAAATGTGATCCTGAATGTCCTAATGATGGAGTCTTTCTAAAAGCAAGATTAAAAATCAAAGAAACTATTCAGAACCGTTTAAGTCAATGGGCTTATTATGACAATGAAAATAAAGAATGGGTAACCGTCCCAACAATAAATCAAGATGGCTATCTCACTGCTGAGACTAATGTTTTATCAACATGGACCATATTAACTCCTGAGGAAACGACATCTGCAATTGTAAGCACTGTGGCTATTGGATTAGTATCTGCCTTTGGAATTTTAGCTATTTCAGTTTTCTACTTAAAGAAAAAGCATTAAAGATGTAAAAACAAATTCAAAAAAAATTTTTATTTTTTTATTTTTTATCATTAACCTATAAAGATGATTTGCTAGATCTTTCTTAGGTTTATCAATCGATAAATGCTTAACAGAAAATCCTTTTTGATCCAAAAAATCTTTGACAAAAATGTTAAATAGTAAATTTACAATAATAATCATAAATCGCATTTGATTGTAGATCCAATGTTAGTTATTAAAACTCAAAATGAAATCGAAATCAAATGATTCCTAATAGTCGAAAGTTAGGAAAATGTATATTTTCCTAGAGGGAGGATTAAAAATGTTTTATAGAGAAAAATGTACTCTTTGTGGAGAGTGTTTAGTGAAGTGTCATTATTTAGCATATCCTGAGGAAAAGGCTAAAAATGAGTTCAAAAAATTGATAGAGGGTGAACCTACTCCCGTTACATCAGATTGCATTACATGTGCTGCCTGTAATATGTTCTGTCCTGAGAGTGCAAATCCCTTCGATTTAATTAACATTAGGCAGGAGGAGACTGGAACTTTTGAAATAACTGAACAAGCCCAAGCTTTGATTAAAATGAGTACTCGAATGAAATCTAAAGTTATAGAGGGTGAGCCTGAAAAATCTATCATGAATCTCTGCGTTATGGGAGACCTACATCCTGGAATTATTGAAGGACAGCTTTTTGAGGGATTAACCCTTTTAAAAGGAAGAGATTACTTCTGTCGTTTTGGTTTAACACACGCGGGAACACCTAGCGTAGTTAAGGATAATGCCCAAACATTCGTAGATAATCTCACTAGGACTGGTGCTAAGGAAATTATATGTTATCATGATGATTGCTACGCTATGTTAGTCAACAAAGTTAAAGAATACGGTATAAACTTGTTATTCAAACCAATTCATATAATAGAATATCTTCTAGATTATGTTAAGGAACACAAAAATCAGATAAAAAAACTAGATCTTAAAATTGCGTATCAGCAACCTTGTGCTTCAAGATATACCTTCGAAAAAGATA
>Ga0114930_10000821_pt1 | contig 31923 bp, 20 predicted proteins | sample AnhtaG_FD_87300 | JGI IMG/M metagenome (GOLD analysis project Ga0114930, IMG submission 87300) | Deep subsurface microbial communities from Anholt, Denmark to uncover new lineages of life (NeLLi) - Anholt_01485 metaG | ecosystem: Environmental > Aquatic > Marine > Oceanic > Sediment | place... | reverse complement strand
CCTTTGGCGCGCAGTTTCTGCACGATGTCTGTTGTCTGCTGGAAGGCCACGTTGCGGTCGTCGTCTCCGTGGATGAAAAGCACCGGCGAAGTCCATGTTTTTATGTCAGCAACCGGAGACGATTCACGGGCCAGTTTGCGTTGCTCTTCACTAAGGCTCCCACGTTGGGACCAGTCGTGGACTCCGGCCATATCGACACCGGCCTTGAAGATATCGGAATTGCGGGCCAGGGCCATTGCCGTCAGCAAGCCTCCGTAGGAGAGGCCCCACTTGCCGATTCTTTCTGGGTCGACCTCAGGACGGCTCTGAAGATATTTTGCTCCAGCCAGGATATCTTGGTATTCGGCCGCGCCCCGAGCGCCTGTATTGGGAGCGTTCCGGAATGATCGGCCGTAGCCGATACCGCTGCGGTAGTTTATCGAGATCACAACATATCCTTTGTTGGCAAAATACTGATTGATACCATAAGCCTCTGAATAAAATTCCATGTAGTGCCAGCCCAAGAGCATCTGGCGGATGGGGCCACCATGGGTATAAACCACGCCGGGACGCTTATCGCCCGGCTTAGCATCTTTGGGCAAAAATAGCTGACAGGGAATTTCCAACCCATCCGGGGCTTTGACGATAACAAGTTCGGGAACGACCAGTTCATCCATAGGATATTCCGCTGGAAGTGTTTCCGGTGCAATCACTTCAATCTTTCCGCCGGTGGCAGGAACTGTGGCGATGGAGGTGGGATGAAGGACTGTGGCGTGCAGAAAAGCGACTTTGTCCCCAGATGCCAAAGCGACAGGATAAGTGCCGATCGTGGACTCCTTTGTAAGCTGGACCGCTTTGCCGCCGCCATCTGTGGGAACCTTCCAGATGTGCCGTCCGTGAATATCGGCCAGATTGCTGCTGAAGAAAAGCATTTTTCCATCACTGGATAGGCCCAAATGTTCCACGAACGCTTCACCCGGTGTGATGTCCACGGGATCTCCTCCGGAAAGAGGCATGGAGAACACGTGGTTCCAATTATCCTGTTCTGCCGTAAAAAGAATGCGGTCGTTCGCTGTCACCTTAAAATTCCTCAAGGAATAAAACCGAGGTTCATCTTTTGGAAATTGCCAAATCTCCTTCGCCGTGCCTGTTTCCGCATCGGCCAACCATAGAGCGACGTTCGTTACCGGTCCACGTCTCCAATATCCTCTGAATGAGGCTGCACCGTACTGCAGTCCTGGTCTTCGTTGGAACACGATTTTAGTGCCGTTGTCTGCCCATGCTGGATTACTGTCCCGGTCCACATTGGGGGCAATCCAGGTAATTTTTCTTTTTACAGTATCGAACACGGCGATGAAGCTGTGATCGTTCCGTCGAGTAACAAAGGCGATCCGGGTACTGTCAGGAGACCACTGAGGTGAACCGTTCTGCCCAGCCGCTTTGAATAGAAGTTCTGGCTCTGGAATAGATTTGGGATAAGAAGGCGGGATCAAGGGAGCACTGTAGATTAATCCCTCTTTCACAAGTAAAAGCCATTTGCCGTCGGGAGAAAGGACGGGATCTCTTCCGGCTGCCACCCTCCAGAGCTGACCGGTATCTGTCCGGACCGCCCAGATAGCCTGTTCCATTCCGTCCGGGTCGCTTCGTGAATTGGTGACCCAACCTTCGCTGTTGGGATCTCCCCCTTTAACAAAAACCACAGTTTTTCCGTCGTCTGTGATATGGACTTCTGGGATTTCGAAGACTTCATCTCGGGCGAATCCAGTCAGATTGACAGGCTTGAAATCCGGTGCTGCAGCCGTCCAAACGTTCCTCTCCCCTTTCGAATTAAAAACCCAGGCGATGCGGTCGGCATTTTTGGCTGAAACCAGGCTCCAAGGATAAGGCGGACTCAAGATCTGTTCGAGCGTAAATGTTCCTTCCTCGGCCATGGATGAATCGGCAAGGCCGAAAACGAGTACAAGACAAATCAAGAGAAATAAATATCTTTGCATTTTCATTGTCCCTCCTAATTTTCTCCCACAACTTCTTTGATCAGAGGAGTGGGTTGGAGAAGTTTATATACGGGATAAACCTGTTGGCTTCTGCCCCACTGAGGGACAAGATTGCGGTCGAAAAAGTTCCACACCAAAAGGCCGTCGTCGCTCTCCGGTTCAAGAAGATAGGCCGCCACTTTGCCGAGGGGTTGGGCCATTGGAATGAACAGAGTTCCAGCAGGGAACTCCATCTCCTCCTCGGCATATTCCCCTTTGACGCTGTTGAGGCGGTGTCCCTGGTACGGCCGCTCTTGCCCTTTGAGTTCTGTCACCTTGAAAGATTCGACTGCTAACTTCACGGATTGTGTGAGTTTTTCCACCGTGATCCCGTGCTGGCGAAGCTTGGCTTCCACTTCTGGAACCGGGATAGGAATGAGGTATCCGAATGGAAGCTTTACCGATCTCTTTGCAAAAAATTCCGCAAAAAACGGCATGGTGTACGTTTGCGTTTTTTCTGTCCTGCGGACACGCCTCCGTCCGCTTTCTGTCTGGTATGGCTCCATCACGTACCCGTGTACGGTGATCTTGTCCTTGATGGGCCGTACATCGTACTCGACACCGAATTGGTCTTCGTCCCCAGGTTCTAGGCCGTTTTGTACCGTGCGTTTATCCGCTTCTTGGATAAGCACTTTGATCTTGGGCTTATGGACCTGACAGTACTCCAGAAGAGCATGGAAGAGATAATAAGCTCCCATGACGCGGGATTTGAAATCCGCATACGGGTAATTTTCGTTCAACATGCCCAAGCGGTTCCGAAGTCCAAAATAGTTGCTGAGATAACGCGGTTGCGGACCCAGAGGCCTCCAACCCTTTTCGGGTTCCTGGAAATCCATAAAGTCTCCATGAGGTATGCACAGAGTGTTGTATTTTTCAATCAGAATCTTGTTGATTCCAGGACGCACCTGGTCACTCATGTAGCGGATTAGGGACGTGTCTCCGTTGGGATTTAGAGACCACACCCAAGTCACCACTTCCTCATGGTAGGACCCGTTATGGGTGTGGCTGTCCAAGAGCACGGCCGGGTCCCAGCGCAACATGACATTCTGCACCAATCCCAAAACTTCTGGGCTTTCTAACTTCATCCCATCCCTATTCAAATCAAGGTTTAAGCCGTTGTACCGGACACCCACTCCTTGTTCTGGACCCACCTGATTCCGCCGGTTGTTCGGGCTGATCTTTTCATTTCCATCAGGATTGAAAATGGGCGCGATCAGCACGACAATTTCATCCAGATAGGATGGATTATCGCTTAATGCCAAGTCCCTGGCCAACATCAAAGCCGCCTCCTTGCCCTCCACTTCACCGGCATGGATATTGGCCTGGATGTAGACAATCATTCGATCATCATAAACCAGATCCTGGGGGGAGGAAGGGACTGGATTTCCGATAATAAGAAGCGGGATCTTCCGTCCTTCGGCACTGATCCCTAGAGTCTCCACTCGGATTCTCAGACTCTGCTTTTGAAGCCCTTGGATAAATTCCATAACATCTGCATACAGCGAGGTTGCCTTGTACTCACTGGCCTCTGCCTTTGTGAGCGGTTTTTCTTGTTGCTCGGAAAAAGCAAGAACAGAGGAACAATAGGTCATGCCAATGGATATCACCAATAACAAAACGCAAATTTTCAAGCACTTGCTCATTTCTATCCTCCAGATATTTTCCTTCCAGAGCTGGATTCTAGCACAAATGTAAAAGAATTGAATATAAAAAATTGATATAAGATCTATTCTCGGCATGGTTATAAATTTTTATTACCAGGGCATGAGGCGTGAAATAGAGCCGGCGTTTTGGGCCGCCAAAACCGATCCCTTGGAAAGTCTACGCTACGAGTAATTTGGAGCTTGACCGGATTTTTGCTATATAGTACTTAACCTGAATTATTCATAAACATGATTTTTTTTAACAGGATTTGATGCTTGAATAATTCAGGATAACCTGGATAACTAATAATTTATCCAGATTAAATAGGTGTTTAATCGGAGGTGATCCATGGAGATTCCTGTTGAGGCTTGGTATAAGGCCATTTTTAGTCGTCGTTCCCGCCGCAAATTCAAACAAATTATGCTGCCTGAGGATAAACTAGAACGCCTTTTTTCTATCTGCCAAAACTTTCGACCTTTCCCCGAGGCTAGAGTTGTATTGGTCATGGAGCCTGGTGACGATGTTTATCGGGGTTTTATCGGTTCTTACGGTAAAATCGAAAATACTCCTGGCTATGTCGCTTTCATTGGCAACATGGATTCGCCAAGAGTTCAAGAAGCGGTGGGATACACAGGCGAAGGGATCATATTAGAGGCCACAGCCATGGGATTGGGCACATGCTGGGTGGGGGGATATTTTTATCCTGAAGCCGTTGTTCGTCAGATCTCGATCGAAAAGAATGAGCGGGTTCTGGCTGTAACACCGGTCGGAATCCCCCAAGATTCTTTTTCCTTCCAAGAAAAACTCATGACCGGATTCGGCAGAATGCACAAGAGAAAACCACTCCAAGATCTGGTGACAGGAACATCAAAACATGTATGGATGAAAACAGCCTTGGAAGCAGCCCGGTTAGCCCCCTCAGCAGTCAACCGGCAACCCTGGAGGTTTATCCTCGGCGACAACAATATTTCTATAATTCTCGATAGAGGCCGGGATACCTATAAGATCTCTCGGCGTTTGGATTGTGGTATCGCCATGCTTCATCTGGAACTGGGCGTCCGGCATTCGGGAGTAATCGGAAGTTGGACCTATCCTCCAGATAGCGTAGCCTGTTTTGTTGCGGATTCAGACAAATAGACTTTAAGAAATTTGTGCCACCGCATAGACGGCTTTATCGATATCTTCCAGTGTGTTGTAAAAATGGGGGGAGAAGCGGATATTGGAGCCCATGACGGCGCATCCGACATTGTATTTACGGTACAGGCTTTCTAAAACACTTGATGTATCGACACCAGGGATATGGAAAATGACGACGGCCCAGCTTCTCTGGTGTTTTTCAGGTGTGATAAATTGGGCATTGGGAATTCTTTTCTTCACTCCATCCCGGACGGCATCGGCTAATTTCCGTGCACGCGAGGATATCCGTAGCATACCAAGGGTATTATGAAACTGGATCGCTTCTTGCATGGCACCGAACCGGGCTACAGCCTGTTGTCCGAGCGTTTCAAACTTCTTAGCGCCGCTGTTGCGAGCCCCTTCCCATCCGACTCCGACGATACTGGGATACAGAGAATCTGACCGGTCACGCCGAACGTACAGAATCCCCATTTCTCTAGGTCCGCAAAACCACTTGTGGGAGCTGGCCGTGTAAAAATCACATCCGATCTCATGAAGAAATAAGGGATATGTCCCAAAGGTTTGCGCCCCGTCGACCAGGGTCAATATCCCTTTAGACCGAGCCAGTTGGCATAGCTCCCTTGCAGGAAGTCGTATTCCAGAAACATTCGAGACATGCGAGAAGCACAACGCTTTTGTCCGGGAGGTTATCGCCTGTTCAAAAGGCCTCATCAAGTCTTCAGAATCTTTAGGATTCTCTGGAGTCTGAACCCGGACAACGCGATAACCGTAACGCTCGGCACGAACATCCCAAGCAATGTTGGCTGTCGGATGATTTTGGTCCCAATAGACGACTTCATCCCCTTTCCCCAGTCGAAGGCCATTGATCACGATATTATTCCCCTCGCTCGTATTCCGGACCAGGGCAATTTCATCGGGCTCGGCATTGACGTACTTAGCGATCCCTTCACGGACATCTTCTTTTATGCCTGCAAATTTGGCGCGATTGGTGAACGACGGATCGCTGTCCACATCTTTTGTCAATTCGAACAGCTTTTTCTGTACACTCAGCGGCGATGGGCAGAGGTTTGCTGCGTTGAGCATAATCAGCCCTTCTCTGATCATAAATTGCCCTTTGACGAGCCCCCAGAACCTCTCATCGCCGGGCTCCTTTTCCCCCATTCTGCTCACAGCCTCTTGCAGCGATTCGGATTGGGAGATTTGTTGTTCGAGGGCAGCATAAGGAAGCAACATGCCGGCCGCAGCGCTTCGGAACATGCCTTTTAGGATGGTTCTCCTGCTGATGCTTCCATCAAGGTCGGTGAAATGCCGGATGGATTGTCGACTCATCTAATCCCTCCTTATTTGTCTGTTATTTCCAAACTTGGCTGAAAACACGCATGTAGTTTCCACCAAGAATCTTGCTGACATCATTGTCGCTGTACTCTCGTTTTTTGAGTTTCGCGACAAAATTCAAAACTTCGGCGTAGTTACTTAAACCCTCGACCATGCGCAGAGGCGAACGTATATTCGGCGTGACATATTTGTCGTACGCGCTTGTTACATCTTTGGTGGCGGGCGATCCCCAGGGATCGTACTCATGGTCCGGATAGGTCCCCAAGCTCATATCCGTCCCGACTCCGATATTATCGGTTGAGCCGAGCAACTGTGCAACGAAGTCGATATGCTCGATAAAATCGTCGACAGTCGGACGTTTTGTTTGGCCTGTTTTCATCACCATAGGACCCCAGGGAGACAGGCCAATGACGCCCTTTTTTTCGGCGCATGCTTTGATCTGTTCATCTGCGATATTGCGGGGATTCTCTGCGAGTGCTTTTGTGCAGGAGTGACTGAAAACCACAGGTTGCTGACTGTGTTCGATGATATCAAGACTCGAACGTTTCCCAAGGTGGGAACAGTCCAGTAAAAGCCCCACGCGATTACATTCTTCAACAACCAATTGTCCGAACGATGTCAGGCCATGGTCGGTCCGGTCCAGACATCCTCCGCAGATCCTGTTCGACAGGCTGTATGCCGGAATCAACATCCGAAGACCAAGTCGGTAGAATGCTGAGATACGGTGAATTTTATAGCCGATGAAGTCACCGCATTGGGAAACCAAAAGAAGGGTGGCTTTTTTATTGTTTTTTGCTTTTTTGATATCTTCGACTGTGTATGCAATGGACAAATCTGGATATTTCCGCGAGATGAGATGCCAGAACATCAGTTCTTCCAGAGCTTGATCCAGATCAGCATGAGGATCCCAGGCCGTAACAGCATAGGATGTCACTCCATACCGATGGGCATCCTGGAACTGTGCATCCGGCCAGATTTGCATACAGGAGTCGATAAAGATATAGGGATGATCCTTTTCCAGGATCGGGTGGAACCCCTTTTCGTTTAATGAATCAAAGCTTGTTGCGGTTTTTTGGGCAGAATATCCGGATAGGGCACTTGTGCCAATGGCAGCAGCCCCAGCCAGTTTTAAAAAATGTCTCCGTTTTAGTTTCATGATTCTTTCCCTCCGCTATTATCATAGAGAAACGCAGACGATTTTGGCTTCACGATCGCGATCCTTTGCGTCAGCGATGATATCACCTTGCGAATCAGCGGTTACACTAATTTGAAATTAGCGTATCATGGTGTTGAACAGAAGCTTGAATGTGCCGTGGGTTTGACACCGATTCTGGGTTCGGAATCCAATCAGAACCACCTGGCCTTTGCCGCGTTTGACATTGACCATGGCTGGCATGTTGGCAAGGTGATCTTCTCCGATGAGCCACCCGCTTTGCAGGAGATCCTTATCTTTGTAGCGGACAACGGACTCGTACTGTTCGCTTTTCTGACTGGTGGTGATAGCGAATGCCTCACTGGAATAAAAAACAACGAATCCCTCTGAAGGCATCCCATATGCCAGCGGATGTGAGTTGTCAAACTTCACTTTGAGAGTGGAACCAGGACAGAAAAACTCTTTAGAACTGAGGTTTGCGATGACGCTGCGGACACCTAATCCGAATTTTTCGATTGCAAAGCTGCTTGCCTCACCGAGGGTGACCAGCATACCACCCTTTTCCACGAATTCCTTCAGTGCGGCTATACCTTCCTGGCCTATTCCACTCCGGTACTCGGGCGGAACAGCTGAAATATAGCGGCGGTACCGCGGAGGGATTTCGCCCATGATCATGCCTGGAGAATCCTGAGGCAGAATGATCGTGTCATACTTGGCGTTGAGGTTTCCTTTCTTGATCTCGGCATCCATCAGGGATGTGTAGGAGAAAGCGAACATTTCGAGGAGAAAACGGGTCCAGCCTTCGTCCATATTTCCTCCATAGTAACGCTGGTACATACCAACACGGGGCTTTTTCACCTCATGGATTCCTTTGTCGATCTTGTTTTTTAAAGCTACAAAATCGACACCGGTTTGACCGGCAACATCCTTGAGAACAGCCTCAGGTCCTTTGTGAACGATGAAATCCCCTTGGCGCAGGTCGAACCCCGGCTTGTCGATTCTATGAACAGCTATGCCCTTATCAAGAAGGAGATTCACGGCCTTGAAGCTAGCGTTCAGTCGACCATCGAGCATATAACCCGCTCCCCCAGTCTCAATTCTTCCAGAAACTTGGATTTGACCGGTGAGTATCTGGAAATCTCCTTTTGCCCCCTCATCGATCGGATCGACATTAACTCCCATGAATTCGTTCATGGTGTGCGTAGCCAGGTCATAGGGTCGAAGCGGGGTCTCATCATCCTCCATGGTCCACTCGTTTTCAGGGTAAAAGGTTCGTCCGAGCAAATTCCTGATCAAACCCATTTTGGGCTGAGCCAGAGTGATAACAAAAGAACCTTCTGGATAAATCGCGTTTCCTATTCGAAATTCCCTATTGGCCTGTTTGATCTCAATCCCAGATAATAGCAGTGTGTTGATCATCTTGATCACGGTCAGTGGATCATGCTGGTTTATCGGAACGACATAAGCCTTGGTCTTGCCTCGAGCACCGCGCTCTGTCTGCCGTTTGGCTTTGAGATAGGCATTCCATAGCACGGTCTCCTTGTTTCGAGCCGCAAGGTCCAGCAAAGCCCAGGCCGATATTTTCTTTTGTTCGACGATATCCCGGAGTCGCCACCATCCACCCGGCCAGGGACTCGGGAAAGTTGTTTGAGCTTCATATTTCGGGAATTGTCTCGACCCTCCGCTAAGTTGTTCGGGATGGATGTACAGCGGGGAGGCCAGTTGAGCACTGGCCGACTCGGTGAGCATGCCGGCGATGTTGTGGAAGGGCGTAATCCAGTGCCACCCGAAATGGCCCCATCCCGGGAACTGGGCAGCGTTGAGGATACCGGTTTTGCCGTTTTCTTCCAGTTTGTAAGCGATATGAGCACCGTACCAGCTGTGTTCTCTCCATATGAGCGGATCAGCATAAGGACGAATAGGATCGCAGTACGGAGGGATATAAAACCTGGCCCCGGAACTTCCCATGTGGTGATGGTCGATGTAGGCCTGAGGTACCCAATCCCTGTACATGATCTTGGCCGCGTACACCGATTCGATCATGTTGAGAAAATCGCCGTCCCGGTTGTTGTCGTGGCCGACATATTTGTGGTACAGCCAAGGAAGGCCTGTACCCTCATACTCAGTTCCTAAAGTTTTGTTGTACCAGTCGGTGACCATGATCTGGCCATCTGGGTTGAAACTGGGAATCATGAAGAAAATCACATTGTCCAGGATCCGCTGCGTTTCCTCATCTTCCCTGGATAAAAGGTCATATGTCAGCTCAGGCGCCATCTGGGTTCCCCCGATCTCGGTGGCATGAAGGCTCATGGATTGGCACATGACCGCCTTTCCTTCTTTGATCAACTTTCTGATCTCTGCTTCAGCAACTCCGCGGGGATCTGACAGTTTTGCATTTACTTGTTTGAGCCGGTCCAAGTTAGCCAAGTTTTCTTCAGAGGAGATAATAATCAACAAAAAAGGATGGCCCATCGTAGATGGCCCCATGTCGATGACTTTGATCTCGCTGCTTTCCCTCTCCAGTACTTCGAAGTAATGTACGATTTTGTCCCAGCGCGCGATGTTTCTATCGCTGCCGAGCTGGAACCCAAAAAATTCTTCAGGAGATGTGACCTTTTTCTGTGCTGGAGCGATCTGGGACATAAATCCTAATACAACCATTACCAGAACGATTAACCGTAAAGTGTGTTGAAATTTAGTGTTTTGTCTCATAAATGCCCTCCTCCCTATTTAATATCCTGGTTTGGCATACATTTTCAACATAAATTTTTATTCCCTATCCAAAATCAGAAAAAATGGGTATGATAAATATCAAATGAGAGGATAAATGGTTCAAGTACATTCAAGGATGAAGAAGAGAACGCCGATTTTATCCGCTTTTTTGAGCCTGGTCTCAATGGGCTTAGGGCAGGTTTACAACGGAGAGATGTTCAAGGGGATTATGTTGAAAGTTGCGTTGCTGTTTTCCCTTTGCTTGTTTGCCATCCTTGTTTTCAAAAGTCCCAAGGAACTTTTATTGTGGGCGACTGTGATAGTCTTTTTTCTGATATTAAAACTGTATTCCATGATTCAGGCTTTTTTCAAATCACGCCAATTGAGCACAAACTACTCATTGAAAAGATTCAACAAATCCTATTTCTACGTCCTTGTGACCGTTGTTTTCTTCGTGATGAATGTGGCCTTTCCCCTTTTGATAGCAAAATTTGCCCTTTCAGAAATGACGCCATATCACCCTTTTCGTTCAGAGGGGGCAAAAAAACGTTATCTGGAGTTTTATGATGAAATCGCTAAGGACTGGCCGGCCGTATCAGAGACCAGAATGATCGAGACGTCATACGGCCAAACATTTGTCCGAATCAGCGGGCCGGTCGATGCTCCTCCCCTTGTGCTCATGCACGGTGCTAATGCCACATCGCTTTCTTGGATGCCAAACATAAAAGCTTTATCTCAAAGTTACAGAACCTATGCAGTGGACAATATTTATGAATTTGGCCGCAGCATTTTCACAAAAACATTCAAGGTCCCGGATGACTTCGTCATTTGGATGGACGAATTGTTCTCTGCTCTCGACTTGGGCAGCGACATCAACATGATCGGAATGTCCTATGGAGGATGGTTGACCAGCCAATACGCAATCAACCATCCCGAAAACCTCGATAATATTGTGCTCTTAGCACCAGCAGCGACCGTGCTCCCCTTAGGACCCGGATTCCTTGGCCCCGCTCTTGTCAGCATATTGCCTCATCGTCATTTTGTGAAAAAAGGAATGGAACCGATTTTGGCAGATCTTTGGAAAAAGGATGAAGCGGGCCGGGCATATGCGGAAAACTGGGTGGATCACCTGGATCTGGGTCTCCGAAGTTTCAAGCCAAAAATGATGGTCAGCCCGACCGTTTTAACAGATGCAGAATTGAAAAGCTTCAAAATGCCTGTTTTGTTCATGGTCGGAGAAAATGAAAAGATCTATTCCGCTCAGGAAGCTGTGGAACGTTTAAAAAAAATCGCGCCCCGAATAAGAGTTGAAATCATCCCCAATGCGGGCCACGACTTATCCGTTGTGGAGGCAGAGATGGTTAATCAAAAGATTCTGGATTTTCTTGAAAAACGGAAAAACTCTCCCTTGTCTTGAAGACTTTATTACGGATCTTTGACCTTACCGTTCCGGTCACCCCAAAAGGCATCCATCAAAGGGTACACCACTTCACATCCTGCTTCAACGGCATGGTTAAACAGAGCATCACAGTCATCCACATAACACCACATACCGGCGGTTGCGCTTCCTTTGGGTCCCTGCTCCCATTGTTCGGAATTGGCATCAGCCATCATGATATTCGAGTCCCCTAGCCTTAGCATGGCGTGCATAATTCCACTGCCATCAGGCGTCGGGACAGGAGGTCTTGCAAGTTCCGCACCAAAAGCTTTTTGGTAAAAATCGATGGCTTCCTTACAGTTTCCGTTAAACCAAAGATGAATGGTGACGGTATGCATTCCCTCGGGTACGGGTTGTGGAGCTTTTTCTGGCATAGTTGCCTCCTTTATTCTGACTATATTCTGACTATGCAACTATGATATCAAATAAACCTGATATTTTCTATAAGAACAGTAGTTTATTTCAGCTCTTCTCCTGTCAACGGGTCTTTTAGGTTGATCTTGTGGACCTTTCCCAATTTGTCCAAAGGGCCTGGCCATTTGTCCCCACCCTCGTTGCACGGGTCGAAGTCCCCGACGATCATGACGACAGATTTGTCGGGATGGATGTACTTGTTGGCGACCTCCTGAACCTTGGCTTTGGTTACTGCACGGATCTTGTCGCGATATGTTTTGTAATAATCCATGGGTTTTCCAGTCATTTCGAGATCGGCGAATGCAGACATGGTGCGCTGCGAAGATTCAAAAGAATTGGAAAAACTCTCCAGGTAATAATTGATAGCCGTGTCCATCTCATCATCTGAAACCGGTTCTTTTCGGATGCGATTGAACTCATCCAAGATCAAAGAAATAGCATACCCGACTGTGGAAGACTTGGTCTGGACGTATCCCGAGAATGTTCCCGGAAATCCCCAGCGATACCGAAAACGGCTGCCCTGGTTGTAGGAAAGGCCTTCATCGGAACGGACTTTCATGGTGATGCGGGACGTAAAGCTTCCGCCTCCGAGGATAAAGTTCATCACCTGAACGGCGAAGTAATCGGGATTGGAGTCTTCGATGCCCAAATGTCCCAGACTGATATAGCCCTGGTTGATCTGTTTCTGGATAAAATAAACGCCGGGCTCCGGTTGCGGGAATTTTTTCGCAAATGACGGGATCTTGAGGTTTTTGTTTTGCCAGTTCGAAATGATCTTGTTGATTTTGTCTTTCAGCTCGGATTTATCAAAATCACCAGATGCTGCCAGGATGATGTTTTTCGGGAAAAAATATAACGCGTGAGCTGCCTTCAGATCCGCACTCGAGACGCTCTCATAGGATATCTGTATCGGTTGTTGTGTTAGAGGATGTTCGCCGTAGATCAATCGCTCGTACTCACGGCTCAAAATCCCACTCGGCTGGTCATTGGCCTGCCGGAGCTGAGATATCAAGCGCGCTTTTTCGAGATTCAAAGGAGCTTCCTGGAATTCGGGGTTCATCAGAATATCGAAAAAGAGTTTGAGCCCCTCGTCCATGTCTTTGCTTAAAAGGGATAGGGAAAGAGTCGCAGTTCGCTCAACAGCACGGAAATTCAACGAGCCTCCGATAAAATCGATTCTCTCTTCGATAATGCTGCCTTCCCTTGTTTTTGTTCCGCCTTTGATCATGGCAGCGCTCATGACCGAGGCGAGTCCCATTTTATCTTCGGGGTCATACAAACTGCCGTAGTGTATCAACGCAGAAATATCGAACAGCGGTAAACTGTGATCTTCTTGGATATAGCCCCACATACCGTTAAGGAATTCAGTGCGGAAGTTTTTCGGATCGGGGGGATCATATTTGAGAGGTGGATATTTTAGATCTGAGGGTTTCTCGACTTGAGCAAACCCCAGAGATACACATAAAAAACCGATACACATCAGGATGGATAGGATCTTTTTCATCTTCGTCCTCCTTGTCTACCGCCCCCTTGTCTTTTGTAAATGGCAGTGAGGCTGTTGTCTTTGGCAAAATATTTTGCGGCCACCCTTTTGATATCGTCGTTTGTCACTTTTTTCAGATCGTCGAGATCTGTGATGACCGAGTTCCATCCCCGATGGAGTTCTGCCCGCCCTAATGTACGGGCAAGACCCGATGTGCTGGACAGGCTGCGAATGAACCGGGCTTCAAACTTATTCTTGGCCTTCTGGATCTCTTCAGGCGTCACACCTTCTTTTTTAATTTTATCGATTTCCGCCCAGATTTCTTTTTCCAGGTCTTCCGGCTGAACATTTTTGTCGAAGCGAGGTGTGGCGCGGAATTGAAAAGCTCCGACGTACCACTGGGCACGACTGGAAGCGGAGACACTGACAGCCAGTTGTTTTTCGACAACCAGAAGCTTATAAAGGCGTCCTGTGCCTCCTCCCCTGCCCCCACGACCACGGAAGCCCCCTCCTCCCCCTGATCCCAGCACGGAAGCCAAAACCGAGAGAGGAGCTTCATCTGGCTGCCCCGCATGTGGTGTGTGGAACATCATTTGAAGACTGGTTGGAGCAGGGCCTTCGCCGTACATGCGTTTTTCAGAGTATTGCGGAGGCTCGTATGTTCGGATAGGTTCAATGTCAAGACCTTTGGGGATGCGCCCGAAATATTTCTCGGCCATCTGTATGATATTTTGGGGATCCAGGTCGCCAACGTAGATGGCGACGGCATTATTGGGCACATAATAGCGTTTATTGAATGCCATAAGATCGGCCTTGGTGTTCTTCCGCAGGTCGTCCATCCAACCGATCACACCCCAGTGGTAGGGGGAGGCGGCATAAAATGCAGCGCTAACTTGTTCGTTGAAAAAGAATCCTGGCCTGTTTTCACTCAGGCGTCTTTCTTCCATAACAACATCTTTTTCGGAGTAGAATTCGCGGAAATAGGCGTTCATGCTCCGGTCGGATTCCAGCCACATCTGCAGCTCGACCTTGTTAGAGGGCAGGGTCACGTAATAGCCTGTGACTTCATTCGAGGTCGAAGCATTGAGGCCTGTGCCGCCGTTTTTCATGTACAAGGTCCAGAGGTCATCCTTGATGATGTACTGTTTTTCCGATTGAACGAGCTCATCGTACTCCTTCTGCAATCGGGCGATTTTTTCCTTGTCGCCACCATCAGCCTCCCAGAATTTCTCTCGGTAGATTTTGTTCATCAGTTTGTCGATTTTTTTGTCGATGGCAGCATGTTTTTCGAAGTCCGTCACACCCATCAACTTGGTTCCCTTGAACATCATGTGCTCGTGGAGATGGGCAAGGCCGGTGATCCCCGGCCGCTCGTTGATCGAACCGACTTTGAAATAGATGTGGCACACGACCCTCGGAACATCGGCTTTTTGGATCATCAGGATTTTCAATCCGTTGGAAAGCACGTGTTCCTTGACGTTGAGCTGGACTTCAGCGGCGCCGATCAGCGAAGCGATAAAAAACATTGTTAAGAAAAGAACAAAAACGCGTTTCATGAGTTTTTCCTCCTTTGTTAATATGTAAGGCCTTTTTTTTTGAAAAAAACATCATTTCTCATTTCCTTCATAAAGTCAAATCCTATTGTCTTAGAAATTTTCCTTGGCAATAGGCTCCGAGTATTTATTAGCATGCGATATCTTCGAATATTCCAACGATTTCACACATGGGAGTTCTTAAAAACTACCCTAGATTGACATTCCATAATCCTGAGCGTAAGGTAATTATTTAGCAACATGAGTTGTGAAGGTCCCCTTAGATTCAGGAGAATGTCATGGCAAACGTGAAAAAACTAAAAGGCAGGATCGGGATCCTTACCGGCGGAGGCGATGTCCCAGGATTGAATCCAGCCATCCAGGCTGTTACTATCCGAGCGATCCGGGAGGGATTCGAAGTGATCGGCATTCGAAAGGGATGGGCCGGTTTGATCGAAATGAACAGAGAGATCGCTTGTCCGGATACGGTCCACTGTCAGATATTGAGCGAAGAACTCGTCAATAAAGTCGGCCGGACTGGCGGGACATTTCTTCATACCTCACGTACACGTCCCAGCCATGTCCCCGATGTCAATGTCCCCGAGCACCTCAGGGATAAATACAACCAAAAAATAAACGATCTGACCCCTGAAGTAATTAAAAATTTGGATGCCCTCGGCATAGATTATCTCATTCCCATCGGCGGGGATGACACGTTGAGTTACGGAGTCCGTCTTCACGAAAAAGGGATAAAGGTAATCGGGATTCCGAAAACCATGGATAATGATGTGTCTGGTACAGACTATTGCATAGGTTTCAGCACCTGTGTGACCCGGACCATATCCTTGACTCATGCCCTTCGGACCACGGCAGGATCGCACGAGCGGTTTCTCGTCATCGAGGTGTTCGGTCGATATGCCGGATTTACCGCTCTTCTCCCGAGCATGGCTGGTGCGGCTAACCGGTGCGTTATCCCAGAGCATAAATTCAACATAGAACGGTTGTGTGAGTTGCTGACCGAAGACCGGGAGACCAATCCCAGTCATTATTCGGTGGTGCTGGTCTCTGAAGGGGCCATTTTCGAGGGCGGGGATATGGTATTCGAGAGCGACGGTCAGGACATGTACGGCCATAAAAAGCTCGGCGGCATCGGAGATTTGATTTCCAACCAGCTAAAAAAACTATCCCCAAAATACAACAATGGCCGTCAGATCAACTTGATTAACCAGAGACTGAGCTATCTTGTGCGCTGTGGTGACCCGGATGCCATCGATTCCATTGTCCCGATGGCTTTTGGAAATCTGGCTTTGGACCTCGTATTAGAAGGAATTTCAGGGCGTCTGGTCAGCCTGAGGGATGGAAAGTATGGTAATGTCCCAATCGAATCGGTCACCAGCACTAAAAAAGTGGTGGATGTGGCCAAATACTACAACACAGAAAGGCTTCGGCCCTATTACAAGAGCTTCACTGATAAGCCTCTGTTTATCATGACCAGTGATTACTGATACAAGAGGAGACAACCATGAAAAGGACAAAAAAAGGATTTTATCTAATTGCCGTTGTGTTATGTTTTGTTGCTTTATCATTAAACATGATCCTGGCACAAGATCGATCTGAGAAAGAAAATGAATCAAAATATTGGACGGTTGCGGGATACCGCCATGGCCCGAGCTTTTTCCCCCGCAGCTTTTATGACGAGACAAAACCTCTCCAAAAAGGTGTGATGGATTTCAAACACTACCATACTTACACAGAGATGGTTTGGTGGTTTAAAAAGTGGGCGGATGAATATCCTGATCTTGTCGACCTTTATGTTGTAGCCAAAAGTTTTGGAGGACGTGACATTTATCAACTCACGGTTACGAATAAAAAAACGGGGAAAGATACGGATAAACCGGCGATGTTTATCGATGGGAATCGGCACAGTGGCGAAGTGACGGCGGCAGAATCGGCCTTTTGGATGCTGCACCACATGTTAACCCAATATGGCAGTGATCCCGAGATCACACGCCTTTTAGATAATTTTGCGTTTTACTTTCGCCCCAAGAATAATCCGGACGGCAGTTTGCTGTATTTGGAAACAGCTCAATCCCTCCGAAGCACCGTGCGCCCCTATGACAACGATGGAGACGGGCTTTTGGACGAGGACCCTGCCGAAGATCTCGATGGGGATGGGAAGATCCGGCAGATGCGCATCAAAGTGGAAAAGGGAAAAGGGAGCTTCATGATCGATCCGCGCGATCCCAAGGGCCGTTTGATGACATTTGCTGAAAAGGGATATGGCGATTACAACATCATGTCCGAAGGTATAGATAACGATGGAGATGGGAGAATAAACGAAGATGGCGTCGGGGGCCTTGACCTCCACAGAAATTACCCGGAAAACTGGCGTCCCATGCAAGAAGCCACAGGTCGTGGCTTCACACAACGTGGTGCTGGAGCTTACCCGCTGTCTGAAGTGGAAACACGCTCACTGGTTTTGTTCGTGCTCGAACATCCGAATATTTCTGTGATGAACACCATGGATACGACCGTTCCTATGCATCTCAGGCCACCATCAACGTCTCCCAGCAAAGAGCGCATGTATCCCGAAGATCTTGCGCTGTATGAATATTTTGATGAAAAAGGAAAGGAGATCACAGGATACGAACGAGCAGGGGATGTCTATCAAGACTATGGTCGAGGAAGGCCTTTGTTCGGGCACAGTCCTGATTTTGGATACTGGTATTACGGTGCCATTTGGTACGGGGATGAACTCTGGAATGGCGGACGTATCGGTGATTATGACGGAAATGGAGAAACTGACGAGTGGGATCGACTGCAGTACAACGATAAGGAGCTGTTGGTGAGCCGGTGCCAGGAGTGGACAAAAGTGATTCATCCTGTATACGGCGAAGTCGAAGTCGGAGGCTGGGACGGGAAATTCTACCGGCAAAATCCGCCCCCAGAATTTCTGGAAGAGTGGGCAAAAAAAGAAGCTCGTTTTAACTTGATGCTCGCTGGCAGTCTTCCGATGGTTGTGATGCATGACCCTGTCATCAAAGAAAAGGATGGAGAATTCACCGTGGAGGTCGAACTGGAGAACAAGGGATTTCTCCCGACAGCTCTTAAACAGGCGCAACTGGTGAAAATCGTCAGGCCGGATAGAATCGAGCTGGAATTTCCTTCGGGAATGCTCCCAAGGCGTGCTGAAGGAAGAGGACGATTCAGAGGCATGTATGGGGGAAGACCGATGAGCCAGCAATCGGAACCAACAGAAAAATCAAAGGTCGAGATTATTGCACCGGAAAAAAATCAGCCGTATGTGGAGATAGGCCAAATTCCAGGTAACGATAAAATCAAGGTGACATTTAAGCTTCGCCTGAATGACATAAAGAGCACAAAATGTTCTGTCCGATACCTTTCGACACGAGGCGGGGTGTTGTCCAAGGATATCGTGATCGGAAAGTAATCAGAAAATTATTTCAAGAAGTCCCACCTCATAAATCAGCGTGGAGTTGGGTGATATAACAAAACGTTTTTTCCCCTCTACTTCCTTGGCATAAAATCCACCCGTTCCGTACCCAAGTTGAGAAGGGAGGAGGAGGATCCTCTTCTCCCCTACCCGCATATGATTAACGGCCTGATCGAACCCAGGAGTTATGTGGCTATTGCCCATTTCCATGACAAATTCTTCAGCCGGTGGCTCATCATTCGGTATGCCTTCTGCAGTGCTGAAAAACTTTTTCCCGTTGAGAACCTCTCCGGAGTAGCGCACCCGGACCTTGGAACCGGACTCAGGAACTTCTCCTTTTCCTTCCTTGACTATGACATACTTCAGGCCTGAATCCGCTTCGACGGCATCCGGCCACTGTTTTTGGATGGTTGCCAATTCTCGTGCTTTTTTCTCTTTTTCTTGCTCCTCCACCTTTTTTTGGACCTGAACCATAAGGTATTGAAACGTTTCGGTATCGGCTCGGAATCGTTTAGCTCCTTCTCCGCATCGCACGATTTTAATGTTTTTGATTACGTCATCCTGGATGATCGCATTGACAACATCCATTCCTTCGGCAACTTCGCCGAACACGGTGTAATCCCCATCAAGATAGGACCTATCGCCCAACGTGATATAAAATTGGCTGCCATTCGTGTGCGGGCCTCCATTGGCCATACCTAAAACGCCGGCACGGTTATGGGAAAGTTCTGAATGGATCTCGTTCGGGAACATGTAGCCCAGCTGGCTCTCTCCTTCTGTAATTGGTGCTCCGGCTTGGATCACATGACCGGATACCACTCTGTGGAATTTGGAACCATCAAAGAACGGGACACCTTCAGGCAAAGCGTCGTTTTTTATCATTCCCTCGGCAAGGCCGACAAAGCTGGCCACGGTCATCGGGGTTTTTTCGTATTCGAGAGCCATAACAATAAAACCTTTGTTGGTGTGGAGTTCGGCATAAAGCCCGTCAGGATATTTTGTGTTTGAGCAACAGAGTCCTGCCAATATCGACCCGGCCAACAAAGAAAAAAGCATGATCCTAAATTTATTATTGGGCATCCTTTCCTCCTCAGATACTCATGGAAGTATCCTCCTTTATGCTCCAATATTTACAAAAAAAATTAAAAGCCACCGAGTTTAGCCATCGGCTCACCTTTGCTCATTGGCGGTGTGGCAATGATGTACATGACAATCCCATCGTGAGGCGCAAAAGCTTTCTGAATGATGTTCCCGAAAAAATCTGTCAGATACCCCAGCAGTTCTCCTTTCTGGACGTGAGATCCTCCCTGGCTAAGTGGATAGAATATTCCCTCATGTTCTGATCTGATATATGTTGTTTTTTTGATCCAGATCGGATCGAACAACAGATTTGGCTTGCCATCGATCATTTTTAAATGTTTAAGGATATTGACACACCCTTGAAGAATGGCCGCGGTGTCTTTCTCATCGGTCCTACCCAGTTTCCCGCATTCCACTGTTATTGCAGGCTTCCCCATAAATAACGATGCATTTGCGCACATAGAGGCTTTCTGATCTTTTGGGTTTGCTGTCACATGAATGATGGTTTTGAATCCAAAATTTATGGCCAATTCCATTATTTTTTTGTCCAATTCAGGATCGTCTGTTTCTGTGTAATAAAGATATGTCATGAGATCCTCATTGCCGTCGCCGCAGTGAAGATCCAGATGATAATCACACTGTTTCAACACTTGGTCTGTAATCTGAAAAGCAATCCTCTCGGTCATGGTCCCCTCGATATTTCCAGGAAAAACACGGTTCTGATTCTTCCAATCATGAGGATTATAGTAGATCGTTCGTTTCAGAAAAGAAGGGATATTAACAACATGCACTAAAATCACGGCCCCATTAATTTTTGTGGGATCGAGCTGCGGCCTAAGCATTTGGAGAGCCAGTATCGGAGGATACTCGTATCCATGAATACCTGCGGTCAAAGCCAGAACCGGGCCTTTCTTATTTCCATTCACAACTGTTATCGGTATTAGGATTTCAGGCCCATCCGATCCGGCTGGAACGTTTATAAATCCCGATTTTAACTCTCCTGAAGAACACGTAACTCCGCCCACTGTTAGTATCTCCTGGCAAAGCGCAGGATTTGCAATCATGAGGACGAACAAAAATAATAAAATAAGGAGGGGAATATTTTTGGGCATCATTCTACTGCTCCCTTCTTGGTCATGAATTCATTTTATGTCAAAAACTTCGTCATTATAGTGGGGAGATTTTGTCTTATGGTTTTGAGCCTGTCAATCCCGCAGAGATCTTTTTATGTTCGCGTGCCACCAGGAAACCGACAAGGATCCAGATCAAAGCGAAAAAGACATTAAAAACAGCAAAGCCTTCAACGTTCAGAGCCAACAAAGTTGTCCCAACCAGGACTAAAACTCCAGACAGGACATCCCCTCCCCTATGGAAAAAGGTATCGATAGCCGCCTTGGCCTTGTATTTTTCTTCCCGGGAGGTGACCAGAAAGAGAGAATGCCTTGTAGTGTTCATCAATGAATAATCTGTACTGTTCTCCAGAGTTTTTGTCAAACGAACGATCACAAGTGAAGCTCCCAAAGCCACGAACATGTATCCTCCCAGAGAAAGTAGGGGAAGAAAAAAAATGGCACCTCGGATCCCGAACCATTTGAATATTCTTGAAACCAAGAAGAGCTGGATGAACCAGGCCAAGAGATTCACGATCGAGTAAAAATCAGCATAAAATTTGGTTATGTAATCTTCGAGGACCAACCCTCCGGCAGTGCCCGTCTCAACGGCCTGCGCGGCCGTGCTTCTGGCCACGTGACGCAAGATATACTCGCCGTTGGTGTTGATAAAATTTAGTAGAAGAATAAATATCGCCAAGTACAATAAATACTTTTTCTTAAAAACCAGCTTGAATCCGCCCTCTTTTCCCAGAGGTTTTTCCTTATCACTCTCCGGTTTTTCATCCAAAGGCTGCTCTCCAGTTTTTGCTGGCTGTGGTTTATTGATTTCCCTCCTGTGAACGATCAGAATGAGAACAACGGATATGAATAAAGTACCGGCGCACACCAGCATCAACTGAAACCTGCCGATGGGTGCCACCAACCAGCCTGATGCTTTGCTGCCGGCGAATGCTCCAAAAGTGGCGCCAAAAGCCACCAAGGGAAACAAGCGTTTTCCTTCTTCCGGAGTGTAGATATCATTGGCAAAGGCCCAGAACTGGGCTACAACCATGACATTGAATATGGCGATCCAAATAAAAAAGGCCGTTCCGTAGGCTGGTTTGGATATGTTTGTGAACGACAACAGATAAAAAATGATCAAGTTGGAAATAAAAAAGAGAGTGACCCAAGTGATGAGTTTTTGTCTGGAAACCTTGGAAGCGATCCGGCTGAATGCCTTTACCACAAATATGAGCAGGATAACCGCGGCCACCGATAGATAACTTGTGAATTCCGCGCTGGTGCCGCCTAGGATCAAGCCTTCTCTTACCGGTTTTACGATATAGTAAGCTCCCATAACCAGAAAGCCTGTGAGCGTCAGGAGCAATAAAGTTGCGGCTTCACCCGGATGGACTTTTGTGAAAAGCCCTAAAATTTTGTACAGGAAGCCAAAGGAACGATTTGCACTATTCATTCTCCCCTCCATCTTATTTCCACCATTTTTCACAAAGCCAGGACAAATGTCAAACGCAAATATTTCAACATTGACGACATCGATTTCCCGTGTTATGCTCGCGACTCGACATTAACGGGAAAGTGAGGGATAAACCATGCGGCAAATCGTGATGACAAAAGCTGGAGGCGTTGAGGTTTTAAAGATTCACCAGGTTGACGAGCCTCAACCGGGCAAAGGAGAAGTGAAGATCAATGTCAAAGCGACCGGTATCAATTTTGCAGATATCATGGCTCGCAAAGGAATCTATCCGGATGCGCCGAAAAAACCCTGTGTTGTGGGGTATGAAGTCTCTGGCTTGATCGAATCCGTCGGAGAGGGGGTGGATTCATCCTTAATGGGAAATCCCGTTATAGCGATCATGCGCTTTGGAGGATATGCGGAAAAAGTCATCACACCTTTTTCCTATGTGGTTAAAAAGCCTGATTCGCTGAGTTTTGAACAGGGAGCAGCCATTCCTGTGAATTACTTGACTGCATACCAGCTGTTGGTCGTGATGGGAGGGCTCAAACAAAATGAACGGTTGTTGATCCACAACGCAGGAAGCGGCGTAGGAATCGCTGCTCTGGATATCGCGAAACATATCGGCGCAATCACGTATGGCACGGCAAGTGCCCATAAGCATGAATTTTTAATAGAACGGGGCTTAGAAAATGTGATGGATTACCGAACTCAAGATTGGCTCGACGAGATAAAAAAAATTACGGAGAACCAAGGGGTTGACTTGATAATAGATCCAATCGGCGGCAAGAATACTTGGAAAAGTTATCGAGCTCTTGCAAGGACAGGTCGCCTGGGTTTGTTTGGATTATCAACGGCCACCCAAACAAGATTCAGCGTAAAGTTCAACCTGATGAGAACAGTCTTAAAAATGCCTCGTTTTCATCCTGTAAGGTTGATGAATGCCAACAAGGGGATATTCGGAGTGAATATCGGCCATATGTGGGGAATCGAAGATAAAATCCGTCCCTGGATACTGGCAATCATGAAAGGCGTTGATGAAGGATGGGTAAGGCCTCATGTGGACAGTGTTTTTCCGTTTGAGAAGGTCGCTGAGGCTCATATGTATATCGAAGAGCGTCGCAACATCGGGAAGGTTGTGCTCGTGCCTTAAACTAAGAGCTAATTCATCCAGTTAAAACTTTTTCCCTTCAATGTTATCGCGTAAATATTCGGATTAAACACACCCAACTTCCTGAAATAAAGCTGACTCAAGACTGATCAGTGCAGTCTTTCATCCTTGCCTTCGTCTCCCCATTTCGGCAGTTTAAACTGTTCCGGTTTTGATTCCAGCACATTTTTCAGCCATTCCGAGGGATAGCCCATGCCGCGAGGACGGCCTCTGTCATCTTTGACATATCCGTCATTATATTTTGTGATGAGGAATTCGCCCAGCTCGATCCATCGCTTCACCACCATGTCTCCCTGAGAGATGGAATAGTTTGTCAAATACTGAACCATAAGCTCGGGATTTTGCTTGAATAAATCGAGGGCCGCTTTTTCGATCACAGGCTGGAGGGAGATGAACTGTTTTTCCAGCGCGGATTGAACCTTCTGAATATCTTTGACCATGTAAGAATATTTCAAATTGGCAAAATTGGCTACAAAATTAAACACCCACCAAGCCGATTCCCATGAAAATTTCTGCATGTCACCGCGCGCAAACGATTTGGGGATATCGTTAATGCAACAGTAGAGGGGAACATAGCAATTAGTATACGTGTCATCCCAGCCATACCAATATACACCCCCTATGGGGTCGGGCAGCCAGTCCCGAGATTGGGAAATAAACGAAAAAGCTGTTTGTTGGGTGGAGATGGGGCGTTCCCAACTGTAATCGGTTCCGTCGATTTTCCAGGTAAGCCCTCGGCAACGGAGGGGGGTTCCGAAAGGCCCGGCATCTATGCCTTTAGTCATATCAAAGGGGGTTCCTTCATAGTGGTCGCGCATGATGCCCATCACATCATGCAATGAAAGCTTTTTGTCGGGTTTGATCCAGAGGGGGTACGGTTTGGCGTTTTTCACGCCGCGTTGAAAATCAGGGGACAGATTCAACGAAGGAGCACTCCGTCGGAACATGCTCCAAACACGCGCCGCACATGTCCGCAGGGATGATGGCTTGGGCGGGTCATAGGCATAGCGAAAACGGAATGGTTGACCGGATTTTTTATCATAATATCCCTTTTGTTCGGCAAATGAGATCACATTTTCCGAATACAAACAATTTTCAGGATCATTCAGGGGAAATTCTCCGATACGGGACATGTTGGCGTGAGCGCAAATGTAACCATCGGGAATCCGCAACGCCACCCAGTGGGCACCCTTCCCGCCAGGACCTGGGCCGATCATCTCCATGATCCAAGCTTCTTCCGTGTCTGCAATCGAGAAGGATTCGCCACTGCTTGCGTATCCGTATTCTTCAACCAGAGAGGCCATGACTTTGATCGCTTCCCTTGCCGTTTTTGCTCTTTGTAAAGCAAGGTGCATCAAGGTGAAATAATGCAATAGGCCCTCTGGATTCCTCAGTTCATTCTGTCCTCCGAACGTGGTTTCTCCTATGGCTAACTGATGTTCATTCATTAATCCTACAACAGCATACGTGTGCGGCACCCGTTTGACCTTGCCTTTAAGTTTGCCATCCCGTCCTGCAATTTCAATGTATTCATCCGGCTTATGATCTTGTGCAGGAGTATATTCCAGATGGGGTAGGAATTCTCCGTCACAGGTGTAAGTGATCATCACAGAGCCATCTTGGGATGCTCCTTTGGTGACCAAAAAACTGGAGCAGTCGTCCTGTGCCCATTGTGGGCTCACAAAAAAAGCTAATAACGTCACGGATAAAATGATAATGTGTCGATGCTTCATTGCCTTAACCTCCTTTGGGATGAATATGAGTTTTTAGCCTATAGCAGCAAGATGAAAAAATCAAATTGCAGGATTGAACAACTTTTTGTCTATGACGTATTCTTAAGAGAGAGGCTTATCCGCTTCAGGTCCACATCCACCTGGAGCACTTTAACCTTAACGATCTGGCCAACCTTGACAAAATTCCGGGGATCATCCACGTAACAGTCCGCGATCTGTGAGATGTGCACCAAACCGTCTTGGTGGATTCCGATGTCAATGAATGCCCCAAAATTGGTGACATTGGTAACAGTGCCCTCGAGTTTCATGCCGAGTTCAAGGTCTGCCATTTCCTTCACTTCATCGGAAAAATGGGCGTACCAGAATTCTTCCCTGGGATCTCGACCCGGTTTTTCCAGTTCCAGCAGGATATCTTCCACGGTAGGAAGCCCCACATCTCCAGAGATAAATTTTTCCTTGGGAATACTCCTGACAAGGTCACCATTCCCGATGATCTTTTTCAAGGGCATCTTCACAGCATTGGCCATTTTTTCGACCAATGCGTAACGCTCAGGATGAACGGCCGAGTTATCTAGAGGATTGGGAGCATCGGGAATCCTCAAAAATCCGGCTGCCTGTTCGAATGACTTCTCCCCTATCCCGGGCACCTTTTTTAATTCCTTTCGGGATGAGAAGGCCCCGTATTTATCCCTATATTCCACGATATGCGTTGCCGTTGTTCGGCTTAAACCGGCCACATACTTAAGGAGCTCGACGGATGCTAGATTGAGGTTGGTTCCCACCATATTGACACAGCTTTCCACCACATCCTCTAAGGCAGACTTGAGGCTCGATTGATTCACATCGTGTTGGTACTGGCCTACGCCGATAGCCTTGGGATCTATCTTCACCAACTCGGACAGCGGATCCTGGAGCCTGCGTCCGATAGAAATGGCCCCGCGGACCGTCACGTCAAAATCCGGGAATTCTTCAGCCGCTACCTTTGAGGCGCTGTAAACACTGGCACCGGCCTCGCTGACAATGACACAGATGGGACGTCTGTCTTCTGGCCTTTTTTTTATCGCCTGCCGAACAAACGCTTCGGTTTCCCTGCTGGCTGTCCCGTTGCCTACAGCGATCAGCTCGATCCCGTGTGTTTCAACCATATTCATGATCGTTTTCTCCGCTTTTTCCTTGTCGCTTTGTGGCGGATGCGGATAAATGGTCTGATACTCCAAAAATTTCCCCGTTTTGTCCAAACCGACTATTTTGCAGCCAGTCCGGAACCCGGGATCGATGCCCAAAATCGGCTTGTGTCCGGCTGGTGCTGCCAAAAGGAGTTCACGCAAATTTGCCGAAAACACCTTGAAGGCCTCCTGTTCCGATTTTTCCCGAAGATCACGTCGAATTTCTGTTTCTGTAGCGGGCAGGAGCAAACGTTCGAAACTGTCCTTCACGACTGTTTTGAGGATATCGGAGGCAGCGCTTCGAGGATACCTGATAAAGACTGATTCCATTTGTGTCAAGGATTTATCTGTGGGAACCTCAAGCTTAAGGCTCAGCACTTTTTCCTTCTCACCTCGCAGCATTGCCAGCATCCTGTGGGAAACGATCCGGTCCACTTTTTCTTTAAAATCATAATACATCTGAAATTTGGTTTTTTGGGTGGCGTATTTCTTCTTGACAGTCGAGACAAAAAAACCTTCTTGCAAAGCAAGACTCCTCAGTTGTTTGCGGATGCTTGCATCGTCGGATAGTTCCTCGGCCAGGATATCGCAAGCTCCCTGGAGAGCTTTTTCCGGAGTATCAAAACCCTTATCTTTATTGATAAAATCTTTAGCTTTGGATATCGGATCGGCCGTTTCTTCTCGGAGTTTATGGACCCAACGAGCCAGCGGCTCCAACCCAGCATCCCGGGCTTTGGAAGCACGGGTCGCCTTCTTTGGCCGATAAGGAAGGTACAAATCCTCCAGCTCTGTTTTATTTATTGTATTTTGTATTCTCCTTTCAAGGTCGGGAGTGAGCTTTCCTTGCGATTTGATGGATTCGAGAATGGTGTCCCGTCTCTCGTCCAGATCTTTATAATATTGGTATTTTTGCGCAATGTCTCTTATTTGTGTCTCGTCCAGGTTTTCCGTCCGTTCCTTTCTGTAACGAGCTATAAAAGGAATAGTGGCCCCTTCCGCAAGAAGATCCAGGGTGCTGGAAACTTGCTCTGTCCTGAGGTTTAGTTCGGATGTGAGTTGCTTTATGATGTCCATTTTTTTCTTAACACTTTAGCTCTTTTTAACAGAAGAAATCAAGATGTACATTCATGGGGATTTCTCGGGATAAGCGATACGGTTTATGTTGCATTTTGCCCTTATTCTGTATGACTATAGCCATTCACAATAAAGAGGTAACAACGACCTTGAGGCCCTGTTGAATCCAAGAATAGTCATCCATGGAGGACAGATTATCCGCGATGAATATTAAATCTCAACAGGACATTCACTTTTTTTTCAACCGAAGAATACCTTTTTGGTTGTCGATCTCGATGTGGAAGTTGTTGAGAAAATTTTGCCCGAGAAGTCCATAATCCCGAAAACCGGGGATATCGATAATCAGTGCTTCCATATTGGAAACGCGAAATCCCTCTAATTCAACAGATTTGAGTTTAACCTCATAGGTCTCGGCATATCCCCCCGCTGTCGATATAAGAATGGGTGTGGTTTGGTCGATATCTATCCTCAGCCTATCCACTGCACTGGAAGGAATGGAACACATTGTGGCGCCTGTGTCGAGAATAAATCGGAAGGAATGGGTTCCGTTGAGATAAACTTTCACGGGAATATGCTTGGCTCCTGGATTGAACCGGATCGTGACCGCCCCTTCGTTTGCTTGCACTTCCTGGATGTTGTTCTCCAATTCACCGACCCAGTCCCTCATGGTCTCCGGATAATCCCGCATCTGGAGCAACTCTCTGGCTCTAGCCCAGTTTTTTTCTGCAAGCGCGACTTCCACTCCAAGGAGGTGGAGTTCTATATCGTCAGGGAACTTACGCTTTGCATCCTCGAAAGCCACCATACCGCTGTAGTAGCCCCCATGATCCAGGATTTTTCTCAGCCAATCTTTGTAAAGCTTGGCGTGGAATTGGCTCAATCCGGATATCCCCTGTCCTTTTATCTCAAAGATATTTTTTTTGATTCTCTCTAAAAACTGTATGGCTTTATTGTAGTCCTCGGTTTCTACCCGGGCAAGAACGGAATCTTTCAGAAGCGTTAGATTCTGGGCTTCGATGATAATGTTCTCATCAAGTATTCGGACGACATCTCTTGCAAAACCATTTTTAGTAAGGTCCAAAGCAATGGAGTGCATATGCTTGACAATAGATTGAGGCCTCAGTTGATACGGAACATCTTCTTCTGAGAATCGGGAATCCATGCGTAAGCCTTCGGCAAAAGCCTCCAACTTTCCAACAGAGGGAATGCTCATTCCCTTATTCAAGACATTTTCAAAATGTGTTTCGCGCCAATCGGCGAGGATGGAATGAAAAAACTGGTCCATTCGAACATCGGGGGAAAGATCGATTCCAGCAGGACCTTCCCATAAATACCCGTTATCCAGCCAATCGGGAAATGCCCATCCCACGACATGGCCATCCTGCATGAACACGCCTGCTTCCTGTATTTCATACGGCAAGGGGAAGCTCAGGAACGTGCCTCTCTTTTCTGGAGAGGCGGTGTTCACTTGAAAACCGGAGTCTTTCTTGAGGAATGAGCGCCATTCCATAGGCTTGTATTGTTTCCAGGGATAAAGCTTGGGTGTTTTCCCTATTTGATCAGCCTCAAGTCTTAAAATGATGAGAGGATCACCAGTAGTCCAGATCCCTCTCTCTACCGGAATCTCCTCCGATTTCGCCATCTGAAAGACCAGGTTTTTTCCTCCCAAAAGGGACCAAACAGGCAATGCGATCCAATTGCCACCACATACGGCTGAAACACAGTCAGATATTTCTTTGCCCTCAAGATCTTTAACGACGACGCCTCCTATGACCAAAGGATGTTCCTTATCATCCGCGGGCGCTGCCTGGGTGGGCACTCCCCTTGTGGTCGCAGCAAGAGTTGACATTTCTTTCCGGGGAGATTGTAAAATCATCTTAAAAATGAAATAGGCACCGACGAGAAGGACACACAGGCCTGCGACGAGGACATACCAGGGTACGGTTTTCATTTTCGCTCTTGGTTTGCGGATTAGGGGTTGACCACACGAAACACAATAAACAGAAGATTCCGGGTTGTTCGTGCGGCATTTGCGGCAGATCATCTGAAAGGTCCCCTCATTATGTCTGACCTCCCAATTCCTTACTGAGCGTTTCATAAAATATGCCTTTCGCCATTCTTTCAATCCAAGGAGTGTGGCCACATTTTTCCAACAATATGAACCGGAAATCCTTGAGGATTCGACCTAGAGGGCGTTTGATCCCTTCGGCAGGATGAGGATCAAAATCGCCATGGATGGCAACCACCGGACATTGGATTTTTGTCCCGCATTCTAAGAGTTTTCCATTTCTTCGAAGCCTTGCGGCCTGTTCCCATATGCTCTGATAGATGTCGTACCGGCACTCCAGAATTTGACTTTTGTGTGGAATGGGATCATACGAGTCGGCCATGGAAATCAACTTTCCAAGCCGCATCAAGGCATCATCTTTGTTTCTCATGGCAGGATCTTCTAAGGCATTGATCAGAAGAAGAGCTTCCGCACAATCTTCTTCTTTCAGTCTATTTAGTCGGGTTTTCATGATGTTTTGGGCATCTTTTTCCTCAAACGGGCCGCTTGCTATCAGGATGAGTTTTTTTACAATTGCCGGGTTCTGCGAGGTAAATATAAAACTCAACCAAGCACCCCAGGACCATCCGATCAATATCACAGGAGGCTTGCCCTGTTTTATCACTATATCCTTTAGCTCTTCGATTTGTTCTTGGATGGTTTTGGCTGTTTGAAGTGGCTCCAGAATTCCGCATATCGAAGAAATTTCCCGGGCTACCGGTGCCATTTCCCCTGGCGTGCCCGGCCCCCCATGGATAACTGCTATTTTAAATGGTGCCTTCCCGTATTCTCTTAGGTTTTTCATGTACGATTTTATTTTAACCCTTTTGATTTGAAAACAAAATGCGTGATTTTAATGTAGGCCTAAAATCCCGTATAATCGTATACATAAAGGGAGAAAAATCATGAAAGCCATCATACGCATAGCCATTAGCATGATTTCGATCGTCGTTCTTTTTTCATACACTGCGGGTCAAAAAATAAAGACAGTGGATGATGTCAAAATCATCCAGAATAAAAAAAGGCCCAATCCTCCCAATGGCACACCATCAAAAATGAAATTAGAATTGGAAACTATCATTGGGGAGTCGGATGACCCTGATAAAGCATTCTCCCAGCTTTCAAGTTTTGTCGTGGACGATGACGGAACAATTTATGCCCTCGATTTTAAAGAGCAAAAAATCAAAGTGTTCGATGCTGATGGCCAATTCTTCCGTTCATTCGGTGAAAAAGGACAGGGTCCGGGAGAGTTACAGATGCCCGCTGGCCTCCATCTCGCTCCGGGCAATGAATTGGCAGTTGATGACGCACTGGGAAAAAAAATGGTTTATTTCACCAAGGAGGGCAAATACATCAGGGATGTTTCTTACGCTACCCGTTTGGCACTCGTCAATCTTTTGATGGATCCTTTTGGCAATTTTATCGGCAGGGAAATGAAACTTGAAGGCCAGAAAATGTTCTTTGAGATTGTGAAACTCGATACTGAATTGAAATCCGTTTTCTCTCTCGATAAAATCGGATTCCCTATCCCTATTCCGGGTTCGGGCAATAAAATCAACTTGATGGATGCGATCTCGATCTTTCAGTTCGATAGTGCTGGGAACATCTATTACGGCCGGAATCGTGATTATGAAATCAACAAGTACACCCCGGAAGGAAAACTCGTCAAATCCATCCGAAAAGAGTTCCAACCACAGAAAATCACCGAGGAGGATAAAGAAGAAATTCTAAGCAGATTGGACAGTGTTCCTACCGCGGGCGCTGTCAATTTCAGGGAGATGTTCGAATTCCCCAAGATGTTTCCTCCGTTCCAATTATTCACATTGGATGAAAAAGGTTGGATTTTTGTCCGGACTTGGGAGAAAGGTAAAGAGAAAGACGAATTTGTTCACGATATCTTCGATTCAGAAGGACGATACATCGCTCAATTTACTTCAAAAATCAACGTTAGTGTCTGGAAAAATGGGAAGGCCTATGCCGCCGATGAAAACGAAGAAGGATTCAACATCATCAAAAGATACAAAGTCAGCTGGGAACGCTAGCCAATACTATTCTTTATCACCCTTCAAATATTTATCGTACCAGTCAATCATTCTTTGATACATGTCCTTACGCTCATCGATTGTGTGAGGACCACCATGGGCGCCGTTGTGGTAACGAAGCCAGACGACTTTTTTCCCCAATCTCCTCAGGGCTTAGTAGATTTCCTGCGATTGAAGAGCCTCCACGTTTGGGTCCTGATCGCCTGTTATGCAAAGCAGTGGTGTGTTGATGCGGTTGGCATAAAGGATGGCCGAGTGAGTCAGATAGCGCTCAGGGTATTCCCACATCGTCCCCCCTATCCTATCCTGGCTTTTCTCGGGAGCATGGATATTACGAATCCCCAATCGAGGACTTTGGGTGTAGAAACTAACCATATTGACCTTGCCAGAGTTGTTGATGGCCGCTTTAAATCTGTCCGTCTGAGTGATCAACAGAACCGTCGCATACCCTCCGTAGCTAGTCCCTTGAATGCCAAGTCGATCGGGATCAGCAACTCCCATTTCTATGACTTTGTTTATGGCCGAAAGGGCACCCTTTGACCAGGCTTCACCGGGATACCCTCTTTTGAAGTGGACAGATGGATGAAGAACGGCATAGCCAGCGGAGGTCAAAATGTTTAAGGTTGAGTTAAATCCGTTGTCGAAATATCTCTCATAAACCTCTGTTAGCAAAGGATATTTTTCGCTTTTTTCATAGTTTGCCGGATAAAAAAGCACTCCATTCAGTTTTT
>Ga0114930_10000820_pt1 | contig 31958 bp, 26 predicted proteins | sample AnhtaG_FD_87300 | JGI IMG/M metagenome (GOLD analysis project Ga0114930, IMG submission 87300) | Deep subsurface microbial communities from Anholt, Denmark to uncover new lineages of life (NeLLi) - Anholt_01485 metaG | ecosystem: Environmental > Aquatic > Marine > Oceanic > Sediment | place... | reverse complement strand
CAGAACTGATGAAAGAAAAATTCATCGGTGGGAAGGGATTTGGCTTATGGCTATTATGGAACGGAACAAAAGATGATACTAAATGGAATGATCCTGAAAATGAAATCATCATAGCTCCTGGACCTATTGCTGGAATTACGCAATATTCAGGAGCAGGAAAATCTCTTGTTGTATCCATTTCTCCCACAACTGATTCGGTTATGGACTGCAATGTCGGCGGATTTTTTGGACCTTTTTTGAAATTTTCTGGTTTTGATGCCCTGGAGATTCAAGGGAAAGCAGAGAAAGATATTATTATTATCATTGAGGGCACCAAGGGCACTGTCAGAATCGAAGAAGCGCCGGAAGAAGCCGTTGATAGCTATATCTTAGTAGAACAGCTTACAGAGATGTATGCAGATGATGAGACTGATAAAAGAAATATTTCTGTGATCTCGTCCGGGAAAGCTGCGGAACATTCATTAATAGGAATGTTAAACTTCAGCTGGTACGATGTAAAAAGAAAAACATGCCGGCTCAAACAGGCGGGAAGAGGCGGCATAGGAACCGTTTTCAGAGATAAACACATCAAAGCTGTAGTTGCTAAAGTGAGTGGCGTAAAAGGGGACATGAATCATGTTTTTGATATGCAAGAAATCAGAGAAAGAGGGAGAAGATTCGGTAAAGAAATGAGAGAGCTTGATGATTCTCAAGCCCGAATGAGACAGGTAGGAACAGCTCACCTGGTTGAGATTATGAATGATTATGATTTACTTCCCGTTCATAATTTCAAGTTTGGTTCACATCCTGATGCCCATAAAATTGATTCAAAAGTTTTGAAGACGAGATTTACTCAGGGAATGCCTGATGGATGTTGGCTTGGCTGTCTAATGTCCTGTTGTAAAACAGTTGAAGGATATGAAGTGAAGACAGGTCCCTACAAAGGGCAAATAGTAACAGTTGATGGGCCTGAATATGAAACAATTGGCGCCCTGGGTTCCTGTTGCGGGATATTCGATCCTGAGCATCTTTTCGAATGTAATTTTTACTGTGATACATATGGAATTGATACAATTTCCTTCGGTACAGCGACTGCATTTGCTGTGGAATGTTATGAGAATGGAATTCTAAATGAAGAGAGAACTGGAGGGCTGAGATTAAACTTCGGCAACTCTGATGCGGCCATGGAATTGCTTCACCAGATGGCAAGGGGAGAAGGATTTGGAGTGGTCGTTGGATCAGGTGTTCGTAAAATGAAAGAAAAATTCGTCAAAGAATACGGGGCCGATCCAAAATTTCTTCAGGATATTGGCATGGAAAACAAAGGATTGGAGTATTCTCAGTATGTCTCAAAGGAATCTTTGGCGCAGCAGGGTGGTTATGCGATGACCAATAAAGGTCCCCAACATGACGAAGCCTGGCTGATCTTTATGGATATGGTCAATAAGCAAATTCCTACATTTAAAGATAAAGCAGAAGCCCTGTATTATTTCCCCATGTTCAGAACGTGGTTTGGTTTAATGGGACTGTGCAAGTTGCCCTGGAATGATGTTGAACCCGAAGATAATGCCGAAAGCGATGAGCCAGCAAAAGTTCCCGAACATGTTGATAATTATGTTACTATTTTTAATGCGGTTACAGGAAAGGATATTGATAAGCATGAATTAATAAGGCAATCGGAAAGGGTATATAATTTCCAGAGAATATTTAACTTGAGAAGAGGGTTCGGCAAAAGGGAGGATGATGCCCAGCCCTATAGAGCAGCAGGCCCTGTTACTGTTGAAGAATATGAGTCAAGGCAGGAACGATATGACAAGCAGATGAAAGAAATAATCGGCGTTGAACCGGAAGGAAAATCTACAGAAGAAAAGATAGCTATAACAAGAAAATATAGAGAAGGAGCCTATGAAAAATTGCTCGATGCTGTTTATGAAAGAAGAGGCTGGACAAAAAACGGCATCCCAACTATTGAACATTTGAAGGAAATCAGCATGGATTTGCCTGGGCTAATCGAAGTTGTAAAGCCATATCTCAAGTAATAATCAAAATAAAGCATGCTGATTGGGGAGTCTTGATTCGCCCCTTTTTAACTTGTTATGGAAGAATTAGAAAAACAATTTTTCTCCAAGCATGACCCGAAAATTCTACCCGTCCTTAGGAATTCGGTGGTCGGAATAGCTGGGGCTGGAGGATTGGGTTCCAGCGTTGCTGTTTCTTTGGCAAGAGTTGGGGTAGGAAAGCTCATAATAACCGATTTTGATAAGATTGAACCGCCTGATCTCAACAGGCAACAATATTTTGTTGAACAAATCGGAAAGCTAAAGGTTGAAGCTCTTTTAGAAAATCTTAAAAGAATCAATCCATTCTCTGAATATAAAATCCATAATGTGAAAATAGGCGAAAATAATATTTCAGAAATTTTTGGCAAAGTAGATATTTTAGTAGAAGCATTTGATGAAGCGGGTATGAAGAAAATGCTCATTGAAAGCTGGATTTGTCGATTTCCAAAAAAGCCTATTATCGTCGCATCCGGGCTTGCTGGATTTGGAAAGAACGAAAAAATTCATATAAGAAAAATCGGGAGTCTTTATATCTGCGGTGATGAAGAGAGTGAAGTTAAAATAGGAATTTCTCCTATGGCTCCAAGAGTTGCTGTTGTGGCAAATATGCAGGCAAATCTGGTCCTGGAATTACTACTTAAAGAGAAAAATTCCAATGGATAAGAAGATAGAAGTCAATAAGGAAAAAATTGATTGGGAAGAAAATATGACTGTTGATCGAATTCTAAAAATTATGAATTATACTTTTAAGATGATTGTGGTTAAAGTTAACGGAGAACTGGTAAAAAAAGATAATTACAATACAAAGATTATACCTGAAGGGTCAGATGTTCAAGTTATTCATCTTATTGCTGGGGGGTAGTCATCTGTTACCGCTTATTAATATTCAATTAGGAGTTAGAGAAGATTGTTTTCTTCCATTTTATGTGAGTAAAAATATACTCTTAATTAACCTGGATTATTCACGAGTCGAGGTTGCCGTAGACGTCGTTGCGAGGAGCAAAGCGACGCGGCAATCTCACAATATCGGCTCGCTCGAAGAGTAAAAAATGCCGATGATTGATATAGATATTATAAATAATGAAAAATGGCATCGGCAGTTTTTATGAATAATTCAGGTTAAACAATTAGCAAGCAGTTGAAAAAAAAGACAGAGTGAGCTGAAAACTGGTTAGACATCTCGCTTTGTCCACTCACCATCGATAAAACGCCACATTTCACCGGTGGGATTCTTATCTTGTAGCTCAACTGGAAGTCGGTCCTGAGGTACATTATCATAACATAACAAGGCAGCGAAACGCAGGAGTGAAGCCGGAATGCCAACTGCTGTAAAGCCAGGATGACCTGTTGCGGGATATGGGCCTCCGTGGTGCATGGCAGGAGTAACGGCGACTCCGGTGGGCATTTTATCGTTAATTAGCCGACCCACTTTCTTGTGGAGAATAGGCTCGAGCCGCTCGTATAGCAGATTATCTTGGCCCTTGCTGTGGCTGTAAATGCTGCCAGTAAGGTTGCCCTCCAAATAAGTGGCAATCTCCACTATCTGGGCTTCGTCTCTGGCAAAAACGAAGAGAGATACAGGGCCAAATGCTTCTGCCTGCAAAGCTTTGGGGTGCTCTCCAAATACATCCCCGGAGACACGGAGCAGGGTGTTGGCGAAGCGGTAGCCGGGCTTATTGATTTCCTTACCTCCGGTCACAATTTCCGCGCCGTGTTCTTGGAGACCTTCGATCGCTGCTGCGATTTTTTCGAGAACCTGTGAGTTCAGCAGGAGGCCAGCCGGGGCTGATTGGAAAAGTCTGCTCACTTCTTGCATTAGGGCCTCGCCCGATTCATCCTGTAGTAAAATAACCAGGCCAGGGTTGGTACAGAACTGTCCTGAGTCAAGGGTGCATGAACTGAAGAGTTCGTTGGCAACCTCGTTTAACCGTTCTTTTAAAGCGCCGGGTAAAATAAAAACAGGATTGACGCTGGACATCTCTAGATAGATTAGTTTACCCGCTATATCAGCCGCCTCTTTCAGGCGCAGGCCGGTAGTTCGACTTCCTGTAAATGCTGTTGTTCCAACGAGTGGATGGGCGACAAGTTTGAGGCCATCCTCTGGCTGAAAATGGTAGAGAAGTTGCACAGTTGCCTGGGGAAGCCCAATCGTTTGGACTGCTTCGAAGGCAGCTTCGGCGAAGATTTTGGTAGTGCCTGGATGGCCCGGATTGGCTTTGGCAATTACTGGATTTCCAGCTGCAATGGCAGCGGCAAAATCACCGCCAGCAATCGAGTTAAAAGCAAAAGGGAAGTTGTTGGGGCCAAATATTACCACAGGGCCGCCAAGGGGGCTATATTTGGAGCGAATGTTGGTTTTTGTATCGATGGTAGCGCGACACCATGATCTGTTGAGTGCGGCTGAAGCAGCCTGCCGTAGCTGGTTGGTAGTGCGCGGTAGCTCAACAGAACGCAGCCGGGGTTCTTGAGCTAGTCCGGTCTCGCGGGAGGCCATCTCTACAAGCTTTTCACGTCGAGCTTCGATGTTGTCTGCGAAAGCCTCCAGAAAATTGACAGTTATATCGACCGATACTGAGGGCAGCTCGAAAACCATCTGATGGGCAGCTGAAAGAGCTAGCTCAATGTCGGAAAAACTTGAGACAGGAAAGCGGTCTGTCAGTGGTGTTTTTGTCGCCGGATTAACAGCAGCAAAGGAACCGACAGGCAAGCGTGCCTGCTTCCAGGTGCCATCAATGAGAACGGGCTGAAAAGACATGAAATACCTCCGCTGATTATTGTAGTGAGTGTATTATAGTGAGCGGTAATTCTGCTTGTCAATTCCCTTTCAAATATATAGAGGATGAGCCTAAAAGACAATAAAAATTGGATGCTCTTTACTTGAAAAACAGGTTACTTGCTGTTTTCAATTGACTTATCCAATTATATTCGTTATTTTTTAAGCTTCTTCATGTCTTTCTCCTGAGATAAAAGATTAAGAAATATGTTGGATAAAGAACAAATCATTTTCAAACACATTGCTATTGAAGGAGTTCTTAAATCCGGAAAAAATAAATTAGCCAACATCCTGGCTCAAAAAATCGGGGGGAAGGTCGTTTTTGACAGAATCGAGAACCCATATCTTAAAGATTTTTATGACGAAAAAGAGGGAGCAGCTTTTCTTGCCCAGCTTGTTTTTTTGGTAAACAGGTATCACCAGCATATCAGGCTTATGCAGAGAGATTTGTTTGAGGAACGAATCATCTGTGATTATTTATTTGAGAAAGATAAAATATATGCTTATCAGACTCTTGCTGATGATGAGCTTATTGTTTATGAAAGAATATATACTGTTCTATCAGAAAGAGTTGTAAAGCCTGATTTGACTATATATCTCCAGATTTCTCTGCCAACCCTTCAAAAAAGAATTGCCAAGGAAGGAAGCGCTCTGGAAAAAAATATTTCAGAGAAATATTTGGAGGATATCCTTGAAGCATTTGACTTTTTCTTCTTTAATTATCAGGCTACACCTCTACTGGTCATTAAAGCAGATGATTTGGATTTTAATCGGGAAGAGGATATAATGGATTTGGTGGGCAAGATACAGAAGATGAAAAAGAGCCCTTTATATTATGTGCCTCTTAGCAAAGGAAATAGAAATTTAAAGAAATAAAATAAACTAAGAAGTTTCATTTTTGTAATATTCGTTTTAAACGAAATATTTTGACTTTACCTCAATCTCGATAATTTAGGCGAGATGGGGAGAAAGGATAAATCATGCCTAACGAAAAAACCCAAAAAGTAACTATTCCTTTTCTTCAAGCAAAAAAAGGGAAAAAAGAAAAAATTGTTGCTATAACAGCTTATGATTTTCCTGTTGCAAAAATAGTTGATGAAATCGGGATAGATCTTATCCTTGTAGGGGATTCTCTGGGGATGGTGGTTCTAGGCTATGAAAATACTATTCCTGTGACTATGGAAGAGATGATCCATCACACTAAACCTGTTGTTCGGGCCTCAAAAAGGGCTCTGGTTGTAGGGGACATGCCCTATTTTTCTTTTCATCTATCCAATGAAGAATCTGTTTTTAATGCTTCCCTTTTCCTTAAGGAAGCTGGAGCCAATGCTGTAAAAATCGAAGGGGCATCCAAAAAAAGATTAAAATTGATAGAAGCGATGGTCGAAGCAGAGATCCCTGTCATGGGACATGTTGGACTTACCCCTCAATCTATCCACCATTTGGGACAGTTCATAGTTAGAGGAAGGGAAGTAAAAGAGGCCGAAAAAATAATACAAGATGCCCAAAATCTGGAAAAGGCAGGTGTATTTTCTGTTGTTTTAGAGTGTATTCCAATGGAAGTAGCTCGGATTATTACTGAGAAGCTTATAATCCCCACAATAGGAATTGGAGCAGGTCCATATTGTGATGGGCAAATCCTGGTTTTTCATGATTTGGTCGGATTTTCAAACGGTTACCTCCCAAAATTTGTCAAAAAATATGCAGACATTCATGAACTTATTACCCATGCTGTTAAAGATTACATAGATGATGTTAAAAAAGGAACGTTTCCAAATAACAAATACTCCTACCGTTTAAAATCAGAAAAGGTTCGTGATCTAATCAGGAAACAGAGCGAAGTCCCTAAAATTAAAAAGAAGTAGTAACAGAAAAATAAAAGTATGAAAAATAAGAAAGAAAACAATATTTAAAAAAATATTCATGAAAATTGTTACAAAGATAATTGATGTTAAAAAAGAATTAAAAGAGGTAAGATCCCAGGGGAAAACAATTGGATTTGTTCCTACTATGGGCTATCTCCATGAAGGTCACCTGAGTTTGGTACGGGAATCTCTCCAGAATACAGATGTGACTGTTGTGAGCATTTTTATCAATCCAGCTCAGTTCGGGCCTAAAGAAGATTTTAAAGAGTATCCTCGAGATTTAGAAAGGGATTCAGAACTCCTGGAAAGAGAAGGTGTTGATTATCTGTTTGTGCCTGACAAAAACGAGATATATCCTGAAGGATATGAGACGTATATTGAAGTCCTTAATTTACAGGATAAGTTGTGCGGCTGTTCCCGGCCCGGTCACTTCCGGGGAGTAAACACTGTGGTGTTAAAGCTTTTTAATATTATTTATCCTGATATTTCTTTCTTCGGGCAGAAAGATGCACAGCAAGCGGTTATATTAAAAAGAATGGTTCAGGACCTTGATTTAGATGTGAGGATTGAAGTTTTGCCCATAATAAGAGAGAAGGATGGGCTTGCACTCAGTTCCCGCAATGCCTACTTAAGCCAGGAAGAAAGAAAAGCGGCTCTTGTTTTATCAAAGAGTTTAAAAGAGGCTCAATCAATGATAGAAAAAGGAGAGAGAGATTCAGTAGAGATTGTCAACAGAATGAGAGAAATGATAAACAGTGAGCCTTTAGTAAAAATAGAGTATATTGAGATAGTGGATATGGTTAAGCTCAATCCAATAGCCAGGATGGAGAAGGAAGCCCTGGCTGCTCTTGCAGCCTACATTGGCAAGGTCAGGCTTATTGATAATACTATTCTCCGCGTGGAGGGATAAAATACAATGAGAAGAATAATGTTAAAGGCAAAAATCCAGAAGCTCACGGTCACAGAGACTAACCTCGATTATGAAGGCAGCCTTACACTGGATGAAAGCTTGATGGCAGCCGCGGATATGATTCCTTTTGAACAGGTTCATGTCTATAACATTTCTAATGGAGAAAGGTTTCTAACTTATTTGATTAAGGGCAAAAAAAAGTCTGGAGTAGTTGGAGTGAATGGAGCTGCTGCCCATAAGGCTAAAGTAGGAGACAAATTGATTGTGGCTTCCTATATATCGTTAGAGGAGAATGAGATTGATTTTTTCATGCCAAAGATTATAATTGTTGAAAAAAATTTGAAAATAATAAAGATTAAATAAGTCAAGAAGTTCTCTTTCTGTATTAATCCAGGCGATAGTTAGGAGCCTCTTTTGTGATGATTACATCATGGACATGACTTTCCCTGACACCAGCCGCTGATATTTTTATAAATTTCGCTTTTTTTTGGAGTTTTTGAATAGTCTTACAACCTGCATAACCCATTCCCGCTTTTAATCCTTCAACCATCATCTGAATGATCTGTGCAACGTTTCCTTTATAAGGAACCCTGCCTTCTATGCCTTCTGGAGCGATTTTATCTTCTTCTGAAGATATGTCCTGAAAATATCTATCCCGGCCTCCTTTTCTCATAGCTTCTATAGAACCCATGCCTCGATAGGTCTTATATGAACGACCCTGAAAGATAACTACTTCACCTGGCGATTCATCTGTTCCTGCGAGGAGGTTACCGAGCATGACCGAGCTTGCCCCGGCAACGATTGCTTTTGTAATATCTCCTGAATATTTTATGCCTCCATCAGCAATGAGAGGAACATCCTTTGCCTCAGACACTTTGAAGACATCAGAAATGGCTGTAATCTGAGGAATTCCAGCTCCTGTGACAACTCTGGTTGTACAGATGGAGCCTGGGCCGACTCCGACCTTTAATGCGTCTACTCCCAATTCAATAAGCTCTTTAGCTGCCTCTGTTGTCCCGATATTTCCGGCAACGAGCTCCTGTTCGGGAAATTTCTTTTTCAGCATTTTTGCAGTATCTAAGACTCTATCAGAATGCCCATGGGCTGTATCTATAACCATAACGTCAAGTTTGGCTTTGATTAAGGCTTTTGCCCTCTCCAGGGTTTCTTCTCCAATACCCACAGCTGCTCCAACCCGTAAGCGTCCAAAGTTATCTTTTGAAGCAAAAGGATATTGAATCCTTTTGAGAATATCTTTGTAGGTGATTAGTCCTTTCAGATGATAATTTTCATCCACCATCATGATTTTTTCAATTTTATGTTTGTGAAAGAGCTTTTCGGCTTCTCCAAGTGACGTGCCAAGAGGCACGGTTATTAAATCTTTAGTCATGATTTTTTCTATGGTTAGATTGAGGCGTGTTTCAAACCTGATATCACGATTGGTTAAAATGCCAACTAGTTGATTATTTTCATCTGTTATAGGGAGTCCGGAGATTTTATATTTTTTCATAACCTCCTGGGCTTCAAAGATTTTATTCTGAGGTTTCATTGTTATAGGGTCAACAATCATCCCGCTTTCATGGCGTTTAACCTTATCCACTTCTTCTGCCTGTTTCTCGATGGACATATTTCTGTGGATGATCCCTATTCCTCCTTGTTGAGCCAGGGCGATAGCCATTTTTGATTCTGTGACAGTATCCATAGCTGAGCTCACGATTGGGATGCTCAGGTTGATGTTCCGACTAAATTTTGTTGAGACATCTGCATGGGCTGGAATAATTTTAGATTTAGCTGGAAGAACAAGAACATCGTCAAAAGTTAATCCTTCTTTAATTTTTTGTTCCAACATTTTTTTCCCCTATTATTTTTTTTTCTTTTTTCTTTTTTTTGGGATTAAGGAGCGTGCCTGCCTGGCTCTTGGAGCTGGAGAGTCTTGAGGATGCTGGTAGTACAGAGGCTGTTCCTTCCTTTCCGGGAGTTCTTCTTCCTTTATAGGCTGGAGAAGAAAAAGATAACGGATTGATTCTTCTTCAATCCTGTCCATCATTGCCTGAAACATGTCATAGCTTTCTTTTTTATATTCGACCAGAGGATCCCTTTGACCGTAACCTCGAAGGCCAATCCCTTCCTTGAGGTGGTCCATGGCTAAGAGATGATCTTTCCATTGAGAATCTATGAGTTGAAGCATGATCACTCTCTCGAATTCCCTCATGCGGTCTTCTTTAATGATTTTTTCCTTTTCCTCGTAGCCGTTTTTTAGAGCCTGCGTGATTTCCGCTTTTAGTTCCTCAAAGTTTATGGTATTCCAATTTAGGGATAATTCATTAATATCCAGGCCAAACTGGGAGGCAATCGCTTTCTTGAATCCTTCGACATCCCAGTCATCCGGAGACTTTTCCTTATTCGTATGATTTTCCATAATCCAGTCAATGAGAGTATCAATCAGCTCCTGGATAAATTCTTTCATGTTTTTTCCATGAAGAATATCTTTTCTCTGAGAATAGATGGATTCCCGCTGTTTGTTCATCACATCGTCATATTCCAGTAAATGTTTCCTTATGGAAAAGTTTTGGCCTTCCACTTGCTTTTGTGCCCTCTCGATGGCTCTGCTCACCATTTTGTGTTCAATTGGAATTCCTTCTGACATACCGATCCTGGACATTAAACCTGATATTTTATCACTTCCAAATATACGCATCAGGTCATCCTCTAGAGAGAGATAGAAACGGGAGGAGCCGGGATCTCCCTGTCTACCTGCCCTTCCTCTAAGCTGGTTATCAATTCTTCTGGCTTCATGTCTTTCAGTCCCAATGATATGGAGCCCGAGTAGTTCGATGATTTTTTTACTATCTTCCTGAGTGATTTCCACTGTATTTGCCAGGGCTTTTTCCCATTCTTCCTGAGAGGCTTTGGATGGGTCTATTCCTTTTTTCTTGAGCTGTTCTGAAGCTAAAAATTCTGGATTTCCTCCTAAGAGGATATCCACGCCCCGGCCTGCCATATTGGTAGCAATCGTTACAGCTTCTAAACTTCCTGCCTGGGCGATGATATTGGCTTCCATCTCATGGTACTTGGCGTTTAAGACAACATGCTTTATATTCCTTTTTCTTAGGAGTGAGCTCAGGTGTTCTGAGTTTTCAATGGAAATTGTGCCGACTAATACGGGCCGTCCTTTTTTATTGTTTTCACTGATTTCGTCAACAACTGCATTCCATTTTTCTTCTTGGGTTCTGTATATTACATCTTGGTATTCATAGCGGACAAGAGGTTTATTTGTAGGGACTTCTATCACATCCAGTTTATAGATGGACTGAAATTCCGTGGCTTCCGTTACTGCTGTGCCTGTCATGCCAGCCAGCTTGTTATACATCCGGAAATAATTCTGGAAAGTAATGGAAGCTAAGGTTTGATATTCTTCCTCTACGCGTACTTTTTCCTTGGCTTCCAGGGCTTGGTGCAGGCCATCACTGTATCGGCGTCCTGGCATCAGGCGGCCTGTGAATTCATCCACAATAATCACTTTTCCATCTTTGATCATGTAATCGACATCTTTTTTAAACAACTGATGTGCTTTTAAAGCTTGGTTAATATGATGAATTAAGTCCATGTTAGCGAGATCATAAAGATTTTGTACTTTGAGATATTTTTCAGCCTCGGCCACTCCTTCTTCTGTCAAAGTCGCTGTCCTTGTTTTTTCTTCAACCTGAAAATGTTTGTCCTTACGGATGCGGCGTATTAGATTATCTACCCGGTAGTAGAGTGAAGTCGCTTCTTCTGTAGGGCCTGATATGATAAGAGGAGTACGAGCTTCATCAATGAGAATGCTGTCGACCTCATCTACAATGGCATAATTGTGTTTTTCCTGGGCAAGATCAGAAAGACGGAATTTCATATTATCCCGTAAATAGTCAAAACCAAACTCATTATTCGTTCCATAGGTGACATCTTTTCGGTAGGCATCTTGTCTTTCAATGTCGCCCATATCATGCTGGATGGTTCCTACTTCAAGACCAAGAAAGTTGTAAATGGGCCCCATCCATTCTGTGTCTCTTTTGGCAAGGTAGTCATTAACAGTAATGATATGAACCCCATTCCCTTCCAGAGCGTTCAGATAAGCAGGGAGGGTCGCAACCAGGGTTTTTCCTTCTCCTGTTTTCATTTCAGCTATTTTCCCCTGATGAAGCACAACTCCTCCTATAAGCTGGACATCAAAATGACGCATGTTAATGGTCCTTTTGCCTGCTTCCCGCACAACAGCAAAAGCTTCAAAAAGAAGGTCGTCAATAGTTGCTCCTTGTTCTAATTTTTCTTTGAATTCAGCCGTTTTTGCGCGCAGCTCATTATCGCTGAATTTTTGGATTCGAGCTTCAAGCTCATTTATGGCCGTTGCATAAGGTTGGAGCTTTTTAAGGTCTCTTTCGTTTTTTGTGCCGAAAATTTTTCGTATCAGCCATTTATACATTTAGATATTTTGTAGCAGAAAGGCTGAGGCTTGTCAATTTAACTCATAAATAAGTTTTTCCCAAACTCAGAGCTTCCTTGTCTCCGTATATGAAAAAAATTTCTATTGTCTATTTTTCTCTTCGAGTTACTTTGTCATGAAGTAGTGGATCGGAGAAAAGTAAAATCGAGGAAGCATCTTTATTTCTATGATAAAGAAACAGTCAGGCAAACTGATTCGTCAGCCCGTGTATTTTCCCCAGCGAGGAAAATCCACTTATTCCTCGGCTCGCTCTCCTCTTTGAGGAACCCTGCCCGCTCGCCTCCGGATGGCTTCCTAACCAGATTGCCTGACTTCCAAAGAGATTGTCACGGAAATAAGGATGCTTACTAAAATCGATAAAAAATTGACAGAAAATAGATAATTTTGTATTTATTAACCTGGATTATTCACGAGTTGAGATTGCCGTAGATGTCGTTGCGAGGAGCGAAGCGACGCGGCAATCTCATGATATCAGCTCGCCAGGAAGGTAAAAACTGCTGACATAAAGTTAAAATGAGGCGATTGGAAAAGGTTTGAATGTTAAACTTGAGAAAAAACTAAAGCAACAGCCTCATTTCATTGAGAATAAAAAATAGTGTCGGCAGTTTTTATGAATAATTCAGGTTAGTGAATTTAAAGAGAAAATTAAGATATTCATATTGAATATGTCTAAAAAAGCTCGGAATATTCTGATTATTATTCTTGTTTTTTTGTTTTTTCTTCTTGTCTATAACTATTTTGTGAAGAAAGACATGTCCGATTTTGGTGTTTGCTATCAAGGCGGGGAAAGAATTTTAAAAGGAGAGACTCTTTACCGGGTTTCAGACGGGCATCTTCAGTATAAATATTCTCCAGTTTCGGCTGTGTTTTTTTCTTTATTTGCTTTTTTGCCTTATGAGTTGGCTAAAATTTTCTGGTATTTCTTGCAACTCTACTTTTTATTTATGGCTTTAACTATATCCTATAATATTCTCCCATTAAAGCTTAAGAAAAAAGGCTCAGTCCTTGTCTTATCCTTTCTGATTTTAGCCAAATTTGTAAGTCGAGAAATAGAACTTGGACAGGTCAATATTTTTATTACTTTTATATTAATAATGATGCTCAAAGCCTTACTTGAAAAGAAAGATATAAAGGCAGGTCTGTTTTGGGGATTTTCCTTGTTTTTTAAGCCCTATGCTCTTGTTTTTTTGCCCTATTTTATCCTTAAAAAAAGACTTAAGCTGATTAGTTCAGGATTTGGAGTGATTTTTCTGGGTATTGTTTTACCGGTGTTTTTTTACGGTTTAAAACAGTATATGTTTGTTCTTAAAGAATGGTACACAACATTATCCCAGTCTACTCCTCAACTTCTTACCCAATATGATAATGCTTCTATCCACGCTTTTTTCCTGAAAAATCTCCCTGCTGATAATGGAAACCTTGTGTTGATATTTATTTTATGCGCTGTGTTTCTAATTGGTTTTTCTTTTTTGTGGATGATGTACCTGGGAAATAGAGAGAATTCGCTAAAGCCTGAAGTTCTTGAATCCTCATTTTTATTCATCCTGATTCCACTTATATCCCCCTTGGCGTGGTATTATAATTACCTTTATTCACTTCTGGCTGTAGTATTTCTATTAAATTTTATTGGAAAATTTCCCAAAGTCCATAGATATATAATAATAACAAACTTAATTATTATTGGAGGTAGCCTTATAGAAGTATTGGGGAAAGCCGGTTTTCGCTTTTATACACAACATTCCTTGGTTGTTATAAGTTATCTTGTAGCCCTTTTTTATCTTTTTTATGCAAGAGTCAAAATTAGGTTAGACCTTAAAAATTTTTAAGATCTTCAAGACACTCTTTTTCATTTATAAATGATATTGATTTATTATTACTTTTTGTATATTATCAAGAGTAATAAATTTGAGAATGATTCTCATTTAGAGACAAAATGAAGGACGGCGATAGATTGGGAAAGATTAGTTTGAGCCAGGCTCCTCCTGATACACCATTAAGAATTGTGGACGTTTTTGGTTTTCATGGGGTGCGCAGGAGGCTGTTGGCTCTTGGTTTTCATAAAGGTGATATCATTGAATTGGATTTGCGGGGCATTTTTCATGGCCCTATCCTCGTGAAAAATTTAACTGCTGATACATCTGTAGCTTTAGGTAGAGGGATTGCTCGAAAAATTATGGTAGAGATAATTGAAGAAAGAGAATAATTTCCCAGATGTTATATTTATTGGCCAGCCGAATTGTGGAAAGAGCACTCTCTTTAACGCAATTGCTGGCCTGAAAGCGGACACATCTAATTTTCCAGGCACATCTGTTGAACACACCCACAGTAAGGTCAATGTCGAGGGGAAGATTTTAAACATCATCGATTTACCCGGTACATACTCTCTAAATCCTTCTGATCCAACAGAAAAAGTTGCCCTGACTCATTTATTTCTGGAAAAACCGGATTTAGTAATCAATGTGATTGACGCCTCTATCCTTGGCCGGAGTCTTGAACTTACTCTGGAACTCATCGAACTAAGATATCCTGTAGTAGTTGCACTAAATATGATTGATCTGGCGGATAAAAAAGGCGTGGAGATTGACATAAAAAAGCTTGAGATGTTACTCGGTATTCCTGTGGTTCCGACAATAGCTTCCCATGGCCGGGGGATAAAGGAGCTTTTAGATGTTGCTTTAAAAAGCTTGGGAAAGGGATTAACTGTCTCACCAATAAAATGGTCTAAAGACGTAGAAGAAAAAATTATAGAACTGGAAAGTCAACTTCCTGAAGATTTTCCTGTTGTTGCTAATACAAGATTTACGGCGATAACTATGATTGAGACAAACAAGCTCTTTTTTGAAAAGATACTTAAGGAAATAAATCCTTCCTTAAAAACAGTGCTTGATAAAGTTAGGCATGATTTGGAAAGCATGCATAGTGCTCCTGCCTATGAGGTGATTTCTGCTGAAAGGCATCATCTGGCTCTTAAGCTTTTTGAAGAATCCAGCACGGTTAAGAGAGGAAAAAGAATCAGTTTAGAAGAAAGAATAGACGATGTTGTTATGCATCCCTTTTTTGGATATCTGATTCTCCTGGCTGTTTTTTTTGCCTTTTTCTTTATCATTTTTGAAATCGGAAATCCCCTTGAAGAACTTCTTCTTAAACCCCTGAGTAGTCTTAGACATTTTCTTGCGCTTAACCTTGGCACGGGCCTGTTTTTTTATTTAACTGATGGACTTCTCCAAGGAATTGGAGGGGGTTTAGCTATTGTTCTGCCCTATTTTGTTCCACTTCTTTTTCTCATGTCTTTCTTGGAGGATGTCGGCTACTTAGCCAGGGCAGGCTTCTTAATGGATACTTTTATGCACAGAATAGGACTTCACGGCAAATCTGTTTCCCCTTTTATACTGGGTTTTGGGTGCAATGTACCTGCTATTATTCATACCCGGATCTTGGATTCACGCAGAGATCGCATCATCACATCCCTTCTCATCCCTTTTATTCCCTGTTCAGCCCGGACAACCATCATACTGGCTCTTGTTGCTTTTTATCTGGGTCCTTTATGGGCTTTGGGATTTTATGTATTCAATTTCCTTTTAGTGGCTGTACTTGGTCGAATTATAACCTTATTTTTTAAAACGCCTTCGCCCGGGCTGATTCTTGAAATACCATCTTTGAAATTTCCGTCTTTTAAAAACATGCTGAAGAAAACACTTTTTCAGCTGAGATCTTTCATTAAAATTGCCTGGCCAATCCTGATTGCAGGAAGTATTGTTTTAGGGTTTCTTCAGTTTTTAAATTTCGATAGATACATAAACCTTATTCTTTCTCCACTTGTTGTAAAAGGCTTGGGTTTACCGCAGGAACTGGGAGTGACTCTTGTGTTTGGATTTTTACGAAAAGAGCTTTCTTTAGTGATGATGCTTCAGGCACTCGGGGTAGGCTACAAGGATTTGATGACCGTAATCTCTAAAGAACAGCTCATTGTTTTTACTGTGTTTATTAGTTTTTTCATTCCATGCCTTTCCACGGTGGTTCTCCTTTGGAAAGAAATGGGCAGGAAAGTGGCTATGATTTCTGTGGCCTTAAACACAGGGGTGGCTATAGTGTTAAGCTTTATAACAAGATTGGTTTTAAGAGGATAAGTCAGAATCTATTTTTCTCCCTCCAGGATAACCATTGCAACAGCATATTCTGCCAAGTGAGAGATGGATACATGAATTTTTTTAAAAGGAAATTTTTCTTTCGATTTAATCTTTAGCTGAGGTTTTCCAGAAGGAAGGTTAATAAGCTCAATGTCTGTCCAGCTTATCCTTCTTCCTATTGCTTTAAAAAAAGCCTCCTTGGCAGAAAACCTGGCCGCTAGATGCTGGTGCTTATTTCTCTTTTTTTGGCAATAATTGATTTCCTGGGTTGTGAATATTCTTTGTAAAAAACGTGGATTTTTTTCTACTAATTTTCTCACACGTTCCACTTCGATAATATCAATGCCAATTCCTAATACCATATTATTCACCTGATTTTAAGCAACGTTGGAATTCGAATCTCGAATTTTATTATTTCTTTTACATTGTATATTTAACGATTTATTATAGTTGTTTTTTTGAATCTTTTCATTTATAGATTGATAGATTAAATTAAATCTATGGTCTTGATAAATCAAGCCCCTACAAAGGGCTTGATGAATCAAACTGTTATTCCTTGTTGTTTAATCCTTATCCCCAACTTTATCAAGGAGGGTTCGAGCAGCTTTATTCCCGATTATTTTAGCTAACTCTTGGATTGAAGCCTTTTTAATTTCTGTAAATCCTTTATATTTTTTTAGCAGGTCAGCTTTTCTCTTTTTGCCTAAACCTGGAATCTCATCAAGCTGGGATTCAAAGCTTCTCTTTTTTCTTCTCAAACGGTGATAAGAAATGGCAAAACGGTGAGCTTCGTCTCTGACATTCTGGATAAGTTTTAGGGCAGGAGAAGTTCTATCAAGGCGGAGACCCTGTTTACTTGACGGAGTGAAGATGATTTCATCCCTTTTTGCTATAGAAATAATTGGGAGGTGGCCCAGCCCCAACTTCTCGAGAGCAATCCTGGCAGCATTAAGTTGGCCCTTTCCTCCATCCACAAGAATCAAGTCAGGTTTTACTTTCTTTTCCTTTAAAAGTCTTGTGTACCTTCTTCGGATAACTTCTTTTAGGCTTGCCACGTCATTAGGTCCCGCTACAGTCTTAATCTTGTATTTCCTGTATTCTTTTTTTTGTGGTCGTCCATTCTTAAATAGAACCAGTGAGCCTACGGATTCTTCTCCTCCTGTATTAGAAATGTCAAATGCTTCGATGTGCTTGGGAATAGATTTTAAGCCAAAAATGCTTTTAATTTCTGTTAATGGTTTTGCTGCTTCGGATTTTTTTTTCGCAAGAATTTCTGCATTCTTGTTGGCCAGCTCCACTAGCTTCTTATTTTTTCCTTTAAGAGGAATAATTATTTCAATTTTTTCTCCTTTTAGATATCGAAGGATTTTTAGAAGTTCTTCTTCTTTTTCTGTAACGAAAGGTAAAAGAATTTTTTCCGGAAGGTCTTTACGGTTTTTATAAAATTGTCTTAAATAAGTTGATAAGAGTTTTTTGTAAGAAACTCCTGCTTTCTCCCGGAAAGAATTGTGTTCTGATTCAATAACTTTCCCCTCCCTCATTAAGAAGACAAAAAAACCCACATTTTCATTTTTTCTTGAGAAACCAAAGATGTCTTTGTTTTCCTTATGGACTGAAATGAATTTTGGTTTTTCTTTAATCTGCTCGATAGTATGAATGAAGTCTCTCCAATGTGCAGCCTGTTCATATTCCATATGAGCAGCAGCATTTTGCATTTTCTTTTTTATAAGTTTTTTTAGTTTTTCTGTTTTTCCTTCCAGAAAGAGCAAGACGTTTTCTACACTTTCCCTGTAATCTTTTTCTGAAATGTATTCCACACACGGGGCTGAACACAGCTTTAAATCATATTCAAGACAGGGTCTTTTCCTTTTACCTGGTACTTTTTCCTGGCATGTTCTGGTTCCGAAGTATTTAGCGGCAAGATGAATTGTCTTTCGAGCTTGGTGGGCAAGGCTGTAAGGGCCAAAATATTTAGCCCTATCTTCTTCAACTTTTCGTGTGAAATATATCGCTGGGAATTTTTCCTGTGTGGTCAATTTAAGATAAGGAAAACTTTTATCGTCTTTTAGCTTTAAATTAAATCTGGGCTGGTATTGACGTATAAAATTATTTTCGAGGAAAGTAGCTTCTTTTGCTGAGTCAGTAAGAATAAAATCGATATCGACCGTTTCAGAAAGGATCTTCTTTATTTTTACATCAGAAGTCGGTAAAAAATAAGACTTCACTCTGTTTTTAAGAGAGAGGGCCTTTCCGATGTATAAAATCTCGTCTTTTTTGGCTTTAAAGAAATAAATTCCTGGTTTTTTTGGTAAATCAGGGATTTTTTTTCTTAAATTGTTCTTCATGTGAAGCTTTTAGATCAAGATTGAATCTTCAAACTGGTTATACACCGAGCTCTAGTTCTCCTTTTTTCAAATTTTTCAGTTCGTCCCTGAACTGTGCAGCCTTTTCAAACTCCAGGTTTTTTGCTGCTTCTTTCATTGATTTTTCTAAATATTCAATTTTTCGTTTTTTCTGTTGAGGAGAATAATATATATCTTTGTCTTCTGAGATCTGTGAGTAATCAATATAATCTCTCTCGTAGATGCTTGATAAGACTTCATCAATACTTTTTATAATGGATTGAGGAGAGATGTTGTTTTTTTTGTTATATTCCTCTTGAATTTTTCTCCTTCTTTTTGTCTCGGCTATAGCTTTTTTCATGGAGTCTGTTTTAACATCCGCATATAAATTGGATTTGCCTGCAACATTTCTGGCAGCACGTCCAAAAGTCTGTATTAAGGAGGTTGTAGAACGGAGGAATCCTTCTTTGTCTGCATCCAGAATCGCCACTAATGAGACTTCGGGTAAATCTAATCCCTCTCTCAATAGATTTATTCCGATCAGTGCATCAAATTTTCCTTTTCTTAGGTCTCTTAATATGTTGACGCGGTCTAAAGTGGCAATCTCTGAATGGAGATATCGAACTCGAAGTCCAAGTTCATGGAAATGCCGAGTGAGGTCTTCAGCCATTTTTTTTGTTAGAGTTGTAACCAAAGTACGTTCATTCTTACTGGCTCTTGATTCAATTTCGGCCATTAAGTCGTCGATCTGGCCTTTAATGGGACGGACCTCGATCTCAGGATCTGTGAGGCCTGTGGGTCTTATAATTTGCTCGACTATTTTTCTTCCTGATTTTTTTGTTTCATAGGAGCGAGGAGTCGCTGAGACGTACATGACTTGATTAACTTTACTTTCAAACTCATTAAAATTGAGAGGCCGATTATCCAGAGCTGAAGGCAATCGGAATCCATGTTCGATAAGTGTTTGTTTCCGTGAACGGTCTCCATGATACATCCCTCCGATCTGAGGGACAGTGACATGGGATTCATCAATAATGGTCAGAAAATCGGAGGGAAAATAATCGAGAAGAGTATAGGGAGGCTCACCTGGTTTCCTAAGGCTGAGATAAAGAGAATAATTTTCAATTCCCGGGCAGTAACCGAATTCCCTCAGCATTTCCATATCAAAAAGAGTCTTCTCCTCAATTCTGTTTGCCTCAATGAATTGACCCTTTTTATTGAAGAAAGAGATTCTCTCTTCGAGTTCTTTTTCTATGCTAAGAATTGCATAATCGAGAATGTCCTGAGGCGTGGAGAAAAAAGTCCTCGGATAGATGAGAACCTTATGAAAAGTATCCAGCGTTTTTCCAAGCAGAGGGTCTATGGAGGAGATTTTTATGATTTTATTCTCCTCCAGTTCGATCCGGTAGGCGAAGTCTTCATAAGAGGGAAAAACTTCGATAATATCTCCTCTCACTCGAAAAGTTCCTCTTTTAAAGTCAATTTCTTCTCTTTCATACTGAATCTCAACAAGCTTTTTGAGGATATTTTTCCTTGTGATAGCCTGGTTCTTCTGGAGAGTGAAGCTCATGGAGTAATAAGTCTGAGGTGAGCCAATGCCATAGATACAGGAGACTGAAGCAACAACAATGACATCATTTCTTTGAAATAAAGAGTTTGTGGCGCACAACCTGAGCCGGTCTATCTCATCATTAATTGTAGCTTCCTTAGCTATATAGATGTTAGAGGCTGGAATGTAGGCTTCAGGCTGGTAATAATCATAATAACTGACAAAATATTCTACAGCGTTTTCGGGAAAGAAGCGGCGGAATTCCTGGTATAGCTGAGCAGCCAGAGTTTTGTTGTGGGAGATTACTAGAACAGGTTTATTGGCTTTTTTTATTATGTTAGCCATGGTGAAAGTTTTTCCAGATCCGGTGACCCCCATGAGTACTTGATGCTTAACTTTCTCTTCTATTCCTTTATAGAGTTCTTGGATGGCTTTTATTTGGTCTCCCCTTGGTTTGAAATCAGAATAGAGCTTAAATTGCTTCATCGGCTCTATTATAGCAAAAATTGAAAGAAGAAGTTTTGGCAGTTTTTATGAAAAATCCAGAAGGACGTGAATTATTCAGGTATATATATGTAAAGGTGTCGGTAGTTTTTATAAATAATCCAGGTTAAGTAAACTTGATGGGCGGCTTATCATCTGGCTCTTCTTCTTTTTCTGGGTTTTTTGCTTCTTCTTTAGGGAGTGCGACCTTTTCTCCTTCTTCATCTTCTTGACTTTCAAGGGGAGGAGGACCAGTCTCTTCCTTGGGAGACAGAGTATCCGTTCCTTCTTCAGGATGCGAAGCATACTCAGCGTCTTGATCCATCCTGATGCCTCCTTTAAATTGAGCTCCATCCATAATTGAGATTATGGGAGCGTTGATGTCTCCTTTCATCTGGCCGTCTTTTGAGATAAAAACTTTTCCTGATGCGTAGATGTTTCCTTTCACGTTTCCATTAATGGTTATATTCTTGACGTGGATATCCGCTTCGACTTTACCTCCATGTTCAACTAAAATATTGTGATTTTCCAGATTTATTTTTCCCTGGAATTTTCCTTCAATCACAAAGTCTTCTTCTCCAGATAATTCGCCTTTAAGAAAAAGAGATGAGCCAAAGCGAGCGATATTTCGAGGTATGTTTTCTTCAATCATATTCTTTTTGTCTTTATTTTTAGGCATTTTCCTACCTAATTTCCCCAAAATATTATGCTTAGATTATAATTTTCACTTTTTTATATGTCAATAGGGGGGTCGTATCTCAACATTTGACATGAAACCAGGAACGATTTTATTCTTTTCCTTTTAAAGAAGAAATAGGGGGAGAAATTTACTAAGAGGAAGTTGAATCTGAGAGAATAGCAAAAAAAATAGAACCGTCCCCAGTTTTATTTAGACTGCGTCCCCTCAATTATCCATTTTGGGGAGACCCAGTTGAGGATGTCTTCTTTTGGTGCTTTATCCATGTGTTTTATCTTTAGCCCTACTTCCAATTTTCTATTAATAAATTTAGTCCAGGCGATTTCTGCTGATAGTAATGTAAATAATTTTTTTTCTGGAAGGTAGATTTTTAGCTCCATATTGGAGCCCGGATTCATATTTATAAGGTTTATATTTATTATTAAACCTTCCTGAGAGAAGTTATGGGCAGTCATTCTCTGGAACAATTCAGGTTTGCCTTCTAATTTTATCAATTCTGCAGGAAGAAAACATTTAGACCGAAAGAATTTTCTTTTTTCTTCCTTCATTTTTCTTTATAAAGTGAAATAAAATATTTTCTCTATGAGATATATAATTTAATTTCAAATGTTAGTAGAGTCAATATTTATAAAGAATTTGTCGTATTATGTCGTATTATGTCGTATTATGTCGTATTATTTTATTTAATTATTGAGTATTATTTTATATTCGAATTAAAATGATGACCTTTTTCCTGCATTTATCCATAACAAAGAATTTATTTCATTTTTAAAGACAGTAATGTTGACTTAAAGATAATTCGAGTTTTTCTGTGATTTAAAGAAAACCATAGGAGGGTTTATGGAATCAGGAAATATTCCTGTTTTAAGCGTTAATGAGAATACAATTCCCCGCGCTTATGAAAAAGCTATCAGAGAGGTATGGGAGAAGGGAGTTAGTATTCGGACGGAGTACGACCGCCCTGAAGATCCGCCAAGCCGGGATGCGACAGTGATCATCACGGTTCAGAAGCCCTTTGGCCAGCCCAGGTTTCACCGCTCTTTTGCTGATGGTCTGGGGGGATTGGCTGAGTACGTTATGGAAGTGGTCCACGGTGCTCATGATTACTGGGTTAAGCCACTGGAGGAAATTTTGAAGGGTTCAAAAAGCAAGGACACCCGCTGGACCTATACCTATCACGAACGGCTCTTTGAGTACAGAATTGAAGATAAAGTTGTGAATCAAATAGGCTACATTATTGATAAGCTTTCCAGCACTGGCTACACCCGGCGAGCTCAGGCCATAACCTGGAACCCAAAACTTGACCCGCCAACAGAAGATCCTCCCTGTTTACAGCGAATCTGGGGGCGACTTTGTGAAGATGGAGAAGGAGGGTATATCTTTAACATGAATACTCATTGGCGAAGTCGGGATTTATTCAAGGCATGGTTCGAGAATGTCATTGCCTTGACGACGCTTATGAGAAAAATCGCGGAAGCAATCTCTGAGAAAACGGGAAAACAAGTAAAACTGGGTCGATACGTAGATATTAGCGACTCTCTGCATATTTACGGTTCTTATTTCCGGGAGATAGAAGGAGATCCAGAGAAGGGGATTAAGAGTTTTTTTGAGAAATTAGAGAGTCGTACTTTTGAGGAGAGAACCTGGGGTTCGGATTTTATCAAGCCATTCTTCATTAACGATGGAGTAGGCAAAGGATTAAAGTTGATGTTAGAAAGGGAGAAAGATATGCCAGATAAAGTCAGAAAGGCAATTGAAGAGGAACTTCGGTTGATGGAGAAGGAAGATTATGAAGTTTAGAAGTGAAAAGAAGCTGCTGGTGAAATCTCTTTCACAAAGGAGGAAAAGATGAAAATTTTTGAAGAGATAGCAGATGAAGTCGTTAAAGGTAATTCAAGCTCTGTAGAGGAACTGACAAAAAAAGCTCTTTCACAAAATATTTCCGCAGAAGAGATTTTAAACAATGGCTTGGTTGGAGGAATGGGTATAGTCAGTGAAAAATTTAAAAACAATGAAATTTTTATACCAGAAGTACTCATTTCTGCAAAATCAATGAACACCGGACTGGAGATCCTCAAACCCCTTTTAGCTGAGGCAAAGGTGAAACCATTGGGAAAAGTTGTAATCGGCACTGTAAAAGGGGATTTGCACGATATTGGAAAAAATATTGTCGCTATGCTTTTAAAAGGAGCTGGTTTTGAAGTCATAGACCTTGGAGCAGATGTTCCTAAAGAAAAGTTTTTAGAATATGTAAAAAAAGAGCGTGCAGATATTGTAGGTATGTCAGCGCTTTTAACAACAACTATGGTATCCATGAAGGAGACAATCCAAACATTAAAAGATGCTGGTTTGAGGGATAATGTAAAGGTTATAATCGGGGGTGCCCCGGTTACAGAGTCTTATGCTGTTCAGATAGATGCGGATGGTTACGCTTCTGATGCTGCATCCGCAGTGGACATGTCAAAAAAACTTCTTAATAATAAGGAAAATTAAAAAAAAATTATCTTTTTGTTGAGCTTGTTTATTTTTTCTTGGAATGAATCATTTTGGCTTGTATCTATCGCTTCTAAAATTTGAGGAGCGAGTTCATTGGCAAACTCTTTGATGCGGTTTTCTTCCCCCTGAACCACTACGACCAGGTTGGTGGCAGTAGTAAATTCATCTATGATCTTATTAAATTGGACGACTTTTGGATCACTCTCAGGCAATAAATCTGATGTGCGCATCGTCATAGTGAGCTGACCTGCAAGTCCTCCCAAAATAAGGGTTAAAAGTACTACAATCGGCAGCATTCTCCACGGATAAGAAGCATGCCAGTACGCCAGTTTTTTTAGTATCTTTTCTCTCATTTTCCTTCTCCTTTCCCCTTATCAGTTAAAAATACACTCGTACTCGAGCTATTCCTCCATTTCCCATAGTTCTGGAAAAAACTGTTCCTTCCTTGCCAAAATTGAAATTTAAGTAAGCCATAATATCCACATTTTCCGAGAGACTGTAATTCAGAGTTGGGACTAACGCAAAGCTCTTATCTGAAATGCTATAAATGGCCTGGATTCCAATGTTTAATAAATCTGTAAACGGGTGCTGGATGAAGCTGTAGATCTGATCACGGGAGATTGTTTTTTGTTCCATGGCCATCAAGCGCATCCAGTCATTGAGATTGTATTGTTCATAGTTGGTCTTTCCCAGGGTATTCCGGTAGTATTCAACCATCATATAGGTTTGAAAATCGAAAGTGTAATCCGTACCAACCACAAGTTCATAAAAATTTTCTGTATTTTCCATCCAGTTATAGCCGTATTCTACCCAGATTCCTAATCCCAGAAGTTCCCCGGCTGTACTTGCTCCCAGAAGCTGCCGCTTCTCAGGTAATTCCAGAAAATTCATTGTATCCATGTCAAACTGTGTGTAGTTATGGAATCGCCAGATTTTTTCAATCGCAATGAGAGAATAATCAAAATGAGAAATTCTTCCCTTAAGCTGAATTAATTTTGCTGAATTATTCCAGGTATCCTCAGGTGAAAAGAGAGTCGTGAGTGTGTAAACGGGTCCCAGAGCCACGTCCAACCGTATTGCATTGTGACCTGGCTGCTCATAAGAAGGGTCGAGGAGTTCCTTTATGTTGAACACGTCAGTCGGATTCCAGACATAACCTGTTCCAAGGGAAATCTGCTGTTTCCCCACCGTCAGATCAAGATGTTTGAAAGAGAGCTTTATATAGGCATTATCCAGAAAATGACGATTGGAGAAGGGAAGGACATAAAAAGATTCCATGCCCTCAGGGACTTCTGAAGTGACATTAGGTGCAAGAAAATCCAGTATGTTCCATGTTGTTTTACCGTGAAAGGTGATGTAATCAAAATTTGCTGCAAATGTTATGTTATCAGAAAGGCTGGATTTCAAATCCACTCTCAGCTTATTGTTATATAGCTGGTAGAATTTGCTTTTGATTTCTGCGACCATAATTTGAGATTCAAAATATCCGAAGAGTTCAACTTTGTCCTGAGCGCCAAGAGCAGACAGAGAGATAGAAAGGAAGACCAGCAAGGAAATCCATTTTTTCATTTTTTTAAGCTCCTTTCTGTAAATATACTGTCGTCCAGTGTGATATTGTATTTTACTTCAAGTAATTCCAGTTCAGTTTGGGTATTGTCATTCTTATTATACATAACGACTTTCATCGCTGTTGGAATGTTATCGATGATACGGATATCGCTTTCGATCATTCTTTTTAACCAGAGAGTAGGGTCATCCTCATCATAATAATCGATGACTACGGGAACAAAATTTTCTTTTATAACCCACATAATCAATCTGGAATACGAAACATCACCGTCTGGTTTCCGGGTTAGCTCTAATTTATAACAGTCATATCCTTCCATTTTTTCATCTTTGAGTCTTTTTGAATTAAAATCTTTTGTAAAGGCATCTCCACTTCCCATATCTTCGTAAGAAAAATCACTCCCCTGCATTTTCTGTTTTTTTGCATGGGAAGCGAGTTTCCGGACACGTTGTGTTCGCGGGAAATACATCCAGATATCGTCGGCATTGTTCAGCATCAGAGTTGCCTGTCCCTTAACGCGCCTTGGTTCCAGATATCGCACAAGATTTTTCTCCCCTTTGTTTTTACTCCATGATTCATAGATAAATGTTCGTTTCTGTCCTGAGGTGGTCATGATTGTCATTTTTGCTTTAGCATAACCCGATTCGACATCGAACAGTTCGTTAACTTTTTTAATAATATCTTCACCTGTGAGTTCCTGGCTGTATAGAACCGGCGCCATAAGCAAGATAATCAGCCCTGAAAACATTATTTTTTTCATGGAATGTCCTCCATTTATTCTTTTTTAATTTTTTTTCGTAAATTAACACCTTAAAATTTGTATATCAGTGAAGAATGTATGTCAAATAAGGAAAAATGGAGACAATCCTTTATCCTTAAAGACAGTGTTCGGTCCGTGAGATGATTTCTTCCTGAATATCAGGGCTCAGCAGCACAAAATAGTCCGAATATCCTGCTACGCGAACCAGTAGATTCTGGTACATAAAAGGATGTTTTTGTGCATCCCGCAGAGTATCTTTATCGATGATATTAAACTGTATGTGATGTCCACCCAGGCTGAAGTAACCACGAATTAATCCTGCCAGCTTATTTAAATCCTCCTTGTTCTTTAGGATTTGAGGAGTTATCTTCATGTTGAGCAAAGTACCGTTACAACGAGCATGGTCCAGCTTGCCCACAGACTTAGCTGCAGCTGTCGGACCGAGTTTATCAAAGCCCTGGACAGGAGAGATGCCTTCAGAGAGCCATTCGTGAGCATGGCGGCCATCTGGAGTAGCCCCGGTCAATTTACCGAGGGCGATATGGGCAGTTGTTGGCAGTAGATTGACATAATATTTTGCTCCCTGGATATCCCGGTGCCGCTCCACTTCGTCGCAGAAGATTTTTTGAGTAAGAGCAGCGAGGGAATCAGCATAGTTGTCATCGTTTCCGTAACGTGGAGTTTTGTTGATAAGAACAATGCGCAATTTTTCGTGACCCTGAAAATCTTCATCTAATGCCTTCTTCAACTCAGCCATTGTGTAATTTTTTTTATCAAAAATATGTTTTTTGATGGCCGATAACGCATCTGTAATTGTTCCTAAACCAACGCCTGAGATAACAGCTTGATTATAGCGTGCACCCCCATTATGCCAATCCTGCCCATTTTTAATGCAGTCATCGATAACAGCGGAAGTAAATAGAACAGGGCAGTATGTAGCATAAATATCACGGATGATGTTATCATACTTCACTTTTAATCCGACAAAATAACCGACCTGCTGCTTGAAGGCTTTTGTGACATCCTCAAAAGTAGAGAACTTATTGTGATCGCCTGTTTTAGGGCCTAATTGTTCTCCTGAGAGGGGATCTATTCCGTCGTTAAGTGCCAGTTCAAGGCATTTGACAAGGTTAAAATATCCTGAAGAAGCCATCCGGTCTTTTCCGTCACAATTGGGCGACACGCAGCCATTAACACTACCTGAGCGGGCATCTTTTAGCTTTTTGCCGCGGTTTACCAAACCCAGAACTATAGTGTCACTGTTGAACATAGCGGGCAAACCCATCCCGTACCTCAAGAGTTCGCAGCAGCGCAAGAGAAACTTGTGAGGAGTCTTTGTGTTAATTTGGGCTGAGAGTTGTGGCTGAGGAAGCTTTACATGTTCTAATGCCGTAAGACACATGTACGAAAGTTCATTTGTGGCGTCCTGGCCTTCGGGAGTCAGTCCGCCTATGTTTAGGTTTTGAAATTCTGGATAGGAACTGCTGGTGTCAGATTCACCTGAATCCTTGGCTATTGTAATCTCGTCGAGTTTAACCCACAGGAGGTCAAGTAACTCTTGAGCCTCTTCTTCTGTGAGCTCGCCTTTGTTGATGCTGTGACGATAAAATGGATACATGTACTGATCAAATCTGCCAGGAGAAATGGCGTGGCCATTTGTTTCCAGATTAAGTACCAATTGGGTAAACCAGAAAGATTGTAGTGCTTCATGGAAGGTTTTTGCAGGGTTGGCCGGGACTTTGTTGCAGACCCGGGCAATTCTCTCTAGCTCTTCCTTTTGTTGTAGGTTTTTTTCTTTTGAGGCTAAGCGTAGAGCTTCATCTGCGTAACGTCCTGCAAACATCACTGCAGCATCACAGGCTAAGGATATAGCCTCAAGAAGTTGCTTTTTATGGGAGTATTCAGGGTCTTTGGAAAGGAGCCTGGAGAGAGCTTCCTGAATATCAGTTTTAATGCCTTCCATGCCCTTATTCAGGACTTTGGCATAGCTGACTGTAATATGACCGATCGTACGCGAAGTGAAATAATTATAGATCACTCCGCGTGAATCTGCTCGCCAAATCTCTTCAGGGACTGACTCTTTTATTCGGTCATATATTTGGCGGCCATGCCAGTAAGGGAATACTTCTTTACGAAGCACTTTTTTGGTTTCTTCACTGACATAAAAAGGTGTGTTGTTTCGGGTTGCTATAGTGTCAAGGTCGCGCTCAAGCCAACTGCAGTTGATTTCAGGGAAAACAGGAGATCCGCGGGGCTTGAGAGTTTTTTTCCCTACAATAAGTTCTCCGTCTTGTATATGAACAGGTTGTTCGCTTAAGATCCTTTCCAGCATTTTGGCGCGGCGGGTAACGATTGGTTGTCCTTCAGTTTCCTGAAAGCTCTTTGTTGCTGCTACAGCTCGAAATGGGAAAAGCTCATGGGTGGCACCTTGATTTCGTTTAACGCCCAACATAACTCTCTCTGTTGGACAGCTCAGATCAGGGTACTGAAAGCTTTTTATGGTTTTTGTCTTCTGCTCTGTGGTTGGAAGTGATGTTTTCTCAGATATTCTTTTTGCCATAGGATTTCTTTTTTTGGATATATTTTCCTATCAAAAAAAGTATAGAATCATTTAATTATTCTAGAAATTATATCGCATTACTATGAATTCTGTCAAAACTCAATAGGGGTCATATACAATATTACAGCGCTCGTTTACCGCGGGTTCCTTTTATTTCTTAATGGCAAAAAAAGGAACAGATGAGGCTCACTGCCTGGCTTATTTGACCCTGGGAATGGCTTTTTCTATAATCTTAGCTCTTGTTTGTGGCTTTTTTTATGTCTAAAAAGTCGGAGTGAAGAAGTAAAAGGAAAAATAAGAAATCATTAAGGAATAATTTTAAATGATTGTTGGCATTCTTGGTGCTTTAGTGGTATTGGTGCTTAGCTTTGCCGTATATTTCTTCAAAGATTTATCAACTAACAAAGGAAGCCTCGAAAAAGACACAAATTTTGCAGCTGCTTCAGGTATCGGATTTATCACTAACTTCTTAGATACTTTAGGAATTGGCAGTTTTGCTCCAATGACTGCATTACTTAGAGGCTTTAAACAGATTCGTGACAGAGTCATACCTGGTACATTAAATGTGTCTTGTACTATTCCAGTTGCAGTTGAAGCCTTCATTTTTATTACAGTTATTAAAGTGGAGATTGTAACTTTAATTTTTATGGTTATAGCTGCTGTTGCTGGGGCTGTTGTCGGAGCAGGTATTGTAGCTAAATTATCTGAAAAAAAGATACAGATGATAATGGGTATTGCATTATTAACAACTGCTTTTTTTATGCTCTCAGGTCGATTAGAGTGGATTGCTGGATTAGGAACAGGTGAGGCTATAGGTTTAACTGGATGGAAATTAATAATTGCAGTTATTGTTAATTTTTTGCTAGGAGCCTTGCAGTCTGCAGGTATTGGTATGTATGCCCCGAGTATGGCATTAGTTTATATTCTTGGGATGTCTCCAAGAATAGCCTTCCCGATTATGATGGCTTCTGCTGCATTCACATTAGCTCCTGCTTCTATTAAATTCATCAATGAGGGCGCTTATAACAGAAAAGCTTCTTTAGCAATTACTCTTAGCGGAATCGTCGGGGTGTTTATTGCTGCTTATATAGTTAAGTCTTTACCTTTGGAAATTTTAACCTGGTTAGTAATCGTTGTTATAGTATACACTGCTATAGTTTTGTTATTGAAAGCTACAAGCAAAGAAAAAAGTATCGGCAGTTTTTCTGAATAATCCAGCTTAAATAAAAATCCTTTATTGGAACAGGAAGTCAAATGGTTTGGTTTGTCGAATTAAAGCTGTAAGCCTGCTGATGTTTCTTGCCTTTTGCCCTGAGAGATTTTTATTCCTATGCCTCGAAAATTTATCAAGTTTTTCTTGATAGGGCTGGAAGATTGAACCGCATTCTGCGTCTAAATTATTGGAATGTTAGTACAACTTCCGGTTGCACATCGCCCAATGAAGTGTCCAGCCAGTATAAAAATCATTAGAATTGACTTTTCCGTGGGGATGGATAAAAATATCATTTCAAGGGAAAGGTTTACACATATTACAGTCAGACTGTGGGTTATACCTTACAGTCAGAAGCGTAAGCCTTGCCCCAATAAAAAAAGGAGGTAAACCGTATGAAACGCACCCTTATCCTTCTATTCACACTGCTTACGTTCGCCTCGCTGATCGTCGCCGCTGAGATTGAGCTCGACGTTAAGGAACACGTGCTTTCCAATGGATTGAAAATCCTGATGATTCAAAAGTCTGGCGTTCCGCGCGTCGTATGCCACATCTATTACAAAGTCGGCTCGATCAACGAGCGTCCGGGCATCACTGGCCTCGCTCACCTCCATGAACACATGATGTTCAAGGGGACCGAAATGATGGGTGTCACAGATTTTGAAAAGGACGACGCCATCAACAAGAAGATCGATGAGCTCGTGGACAAAATCTACCGGGAGAAATTCTGGAAGGCCAGCGGCGGTGACGAAGAAAAGATCGCCCCGTGGCAGAAGGAATACGACGAGCTGGTCAAAGCTGAAAAGCAGTATATCATCAAGGATGACCTCTGGACCCTGTACATGAAGAACGGCGGCACGGGTCTCAATGCTTCGACCGGAAATGAGACCACGGGGTATTACGTGACGCTCCCATCCAATAAAGTCGAGCTCCAGATGCTGCTCGAGTCCGACCGGATGCTGAACGCCTACTTCCGGGAGTTTTACTCCGAAAAGGACGTTGTCATGGAGGAACGACGCCTGAGCGAGAACAGGCCGGGTTTCTTATTCAACGAACAGGTCAGCGCCGCTTTCTACGCAGCGTCACCCTATCACTGGAGCGTCCTTGGCTGGATGGACGACCTGCGGAAAGTCACCAAGGACGACCTCATCCATTTTCACAACCGCTATTACGTGCCCAATAATGCCGTTGCCATCTATGTCGGTGATATCGATCCCCAGAACATCATCCAGATGGCCGAGAAATATTTCGGACGTGTCCCGAAGGGACCGGACCTGGAACCCATCCGAACGTATGAGCCTCCGCAGTACTCCGAAAAAAGGATATACGGCGAAGGCCCTGCACCGACTAGTTTGCAGATGATGTTTCACACGCTGCAGCAAGGCCATCCTGACGTGGCCCCGCTCTCAGTTCTGGCCGATGTTCTGGGTTCGGGCGGCGGTGGCGGTCGAGGACGTTTCCGTGGAGGAGGCGGCGGTGGAACCGGACGACTCTATAAAATCCTTGTCCAGGAAAAACAAATGGCCGTCAGTGTCTCCGCTCGCAGCCGGTCACAGTGGTATGTCGGAGCCTTTCAATTTAACGCCACGCCGCGCTTCGACAAGAATATCCAGCCTGAAGATTTGGAAAAGGAGATCTGGGTGGAAATCGAAAAGATCGAGCAAGAAGGCGTGACCCCAGAAGAGATCCAGAAGGCCAAGAACCGCTTTGAAGCCATGTTCATCAGAAGCCTTGCAAGCACGATGCGCCTCGCAAGGAGAGTTGGAGGGGCCGAACTCAACCAGGGCTGGCGATCGATTCTCACCGACCTTGACGATATGAAGAAGGTAACCAACGACGACATCAAACGTGTTACCGCGAAGTACTTTGTCAAAGACAACAGCCTCACGGCCATCTACAGGCGGAAGCGTGGGCGCTAAGAAAGGAGGATGATAATGAAAAAGAAACTTATCATACTGATTGCCATTGGTTTCCTATGTATTTCACTGGGGCTTACTCAAGTCCGGAAGCCCTCTGACCTGAAATTTCCTCCGCTTAAATATGATCCCCCCAATCCCAAAGACTTCCGTACAGAATTCGCAAACGACGTGCGCGGCT
>Ga0114930_10000818_pt1 | contig 31980 bp, 23 predicted proteins | sample AnhtaG_FD_87300 | JGI IMG/M metagenome (GOLD analysis project Ga0114930, IMG submission 87300) | Deep subsurface microbial communities from Anholt, Denmark to uncover new lineages of life (NeLLi) - Anholt_01485 metaG | ecosystem: Environmental > Aquatic > Marine > Oceanic > Sediment | place... | reverse complement strand
TGACAACAACACAGCCGCGATAGCCGTGGTCGCCCTGATCGCCGCAGGTGTGCCTGCCGACGACGAGCAGATCCAAAAGACGCTGGCCCACTTTGAGCGACAGCAGAACGAGGACGGCGGGTTCCCCTACATCAACCCCTCTCCCTTTGGCACCGACAGTGACTCAAACTCGACTGCCGTGGTGATGTGGGCCATCAAGGCCGCCGGACAGGACCCGGCAGGCGCAGATTGGAAATACCAGGAGCAAGAGGGCCACTCTGCGCTGGACAAATTGCGCAGCTTCCAGAACGACAACGGAGCGTTCCGCTGGCAGGACGCGGTGCCGGCCGACAACTTTTCAAGCACCGTCCAGGCTCTGATCGCTCTGGAAATGAAGACCCTTCCCTTTGCCTGGATGGACATCGGGGAGCCCGCAGTGTCTGTCCCGTCAAAGCCGGAGGTACTCCCTGAGACGGGCGCCAACCTATGGGCGCAAGCCGTCGTTTTGCTCAGCAGCGGAGCAGCACTGGTTGGGGTAGGCCTGAGCTTGCGCCGCCGGTTATAAAGGGAAATACAAGGGCGGCCTAAAGAGATCACCCCTACTCTCAACAGGGAAACGTCCGCTCTTGCGAGGTGGGAGATGTAAACTATGTCCAAAGCCACACGCGGCCTTGTCCACGTCTACACTGGCGATGGAAAGGGAAAATGCGTTAGCGCCGACGCGTATATCTTTACTGCCAGTGGTCTACGGCAGGCTGCGGACTTGGCGACCGCAGCTCAGGCGATGAGGCCCAGGCAATTTACCCCTGCCCTACTCGAGGTTGTCTCTCCTCTTGGCAACTCTGTATCAACGGCGATCTACAACGGCGGCGCAACCGATACGGTGCAACTGACCACCAGATTCGGCTATCGGCTTGAAGGCACACCGGAGCACCCGGTCTTGAGTTTGAGCTCTGAGGGACCTGTATGGCGATCCCTGCTAGAATTGCAGACAGGGGACTATGTGGCTGTAGCACGAGGACAGGCTGCTTTTGGAACGACAAGACGTCCGCTGGATAAAGCCTATCTGACGGGACTTCTTATCGGTGATGGTCATATCCGGGCTCAGAAAAGAGCGTGGCGACTTGTGCTCTCCAGCAGCGATGCTACCTGCGTGCAGGCATGGCGCTCTTATCTTCGCTCTCTAGACATAGAACCGGTAACCCGTGTCTCTCGACCACTAGACTATCGTGTGGATAGGAAAGCGCCAGTCCAGCACATTATGGAAGACCTATGGTTGTCCCCTGGTCGCGCTGAAAGCAAAGCCATAGATCCTCGCTGGCTACGTTGTGATAGCGAAACGCTCCGAGCATTGCTGCAAGGGCTGTTCGACAGCGATGGTAGTGCTGGCAGCTTAAGAGGAGACGTTGAGTTTTGCACCACCAGTGACGAATTGGCACAGCAGGTGCACCTTCTCTTGCTGAGTTTTGGTATTATTGGCAGGCTTTACCGTCGCCAAACCAAAAGCCAGAACGGACGTGGTTTGCCAAGTTGGCGACTGCAACTACGCGGCGCCGAGGCCAGGAAAGTCTACGAGCGCATAGGGTTTCGCCTGCATAGAAAACAAGAGCGTAGCCAGCACCTGGCATCCAAGCATAATCCTAACGTGGATGTAATCCCCCACACGTGGGAGCTGCTGTGCCACTTACCACTCTCTGAGGCTCCTGCCCCTCGAACGTCACATAAGGGTCCCCAGCCCAGATATGCCTGTCAGTTCATGCGACGGGCACGCATCTACAGAGAAACGGGAGCTTTTGCCAGTTATGAGAAATTCTCTGCGTTGCTGGCTCACCCGGCTGTCGTACCGTCTCCCGAGGCCACGGCACTCCGCAATCTTGTAAGCATGAATTGCTTTTGGGATAGAGTCAAGTGCCTGGCACCTGGGCAGGCGCAGGTCTACGACTTTTGCGTCCCAGACACCCAGGTTTTCGTCGCAAACGGGATTGTGTGTCACAACACCACCGCCGCCTTGGGACTGGCGCTGCGCGCAGCGGGACACGGCTGGCGCACCTACATTGGCCAGTTTATGAAGGGCAGCCCGACGGGCAGTCGGGCCGACTATGGCGAGCTCGAGGCGGCCAACATGCTGGGTGCCGACGAACTCGGTCGGCCACGGCTGACCATCGAACGGTTCGGCAAGTCTACCTTCATCCACATCAGTGCGGAGGAAACAAGGTACGCGACGGTTCCGCAGAGTCTCCGCGAAGCGTATGCGTCGACTTTCCACGGAACTTGTTCGGCTACCCCGGAAGACGCCCGGATGGCGCAAGAGGGACTGGCTGCCGTCCGGCGGGCGATGCTGAGCGGCGAGTACGAGATCGTCGTGATGGACGAGATCAACGTGACCCTCTACTTTAAGCTGCTCACCGTCCAGGACGTACTAGAGGTCATAGATGAAAAGCCCCCAGGGGTAGAGTTGGTACTCACCGGACGGCGGGTGCCGGAGGAAATCCTCGTCCGTGCCGACTATGTTACCGAGATGCGAGAGGTCAAACATCCGTACCAAGAGGGCATTCAGGCCCGGAAGGGCGTCGAGTACTAGCGTCATGCTGCCAGACGCACCTCATCCGCCGGGTGTTGTCGACGCGTACGTCGGGTATGTCGACGCGTACGCGGATAGAGGTACGCGACGGTTCCGCAGAGTCTCCGCGAAGCGTACGCGGGGACACCCTATCACCTGGGTCATCTGGACGGCGACGGTGGCCGCGGCAGCCACGTTGACCCGTAATCCGCTGTACCTGAGCATCCTCCTGGGCACAGTGGTTATCCATTACGCATCAGCGAGCCAGCGTCACCCCGATGCCCAGAGCTGGAGTGCTCTATGGCGCATGGCGGCAGGGCTGGCGCTCCTGATCGTTCCTTTCAATGCCCTCAACGTACACGTGGGCAGCCACGTTCTGTTCCGGCTGCCATCTGCGTGGCCGATCATCGGCGGCGCTATCACTCTAGAAGCGATTCTCTGGGGTCTCTGTAGCACGCTCAGTCTGCTGACGTTCATCACGCTCTTTGCTGCATTCCACCTCCGCGTTCGCCAGGCACAGATACTTCGCCTAACGCCAGCGTTCATCTATGAAGCCGGGTTGATCGTTTCCATTGCCCTGACCTTTGTCCCACAGATGCTGATTAGCGCCCGCGAGATTCGCGAAGCGCAACGCATTCGCGGACATCGAATGCGCCGGGTGCGTGATATGCTTCCTTTTCTCATGGCTTTGCTGACCACTGGTCTGGAGCGCGCCTTTGGGCTTGCCGAGTCCATAGAGGCGCGCGGCTTTGGCAACGTGCGCGATTTGCCCAAATGGCTGGATATTCTGCACAAAGCACTCACCCTGACCGGGCTGGTGGGCATCCTCGTCGGGTTCTTGGCCATGACGTACTTTGGATCTTTGAGCTTGGCCGGGTGGATTGGCTTTCTCCTGAGCGTGCTCCTGCTGCTTGGCGTGTTCTGGGCGCAGGGGAAGCGCGTGCTGTGCACTCGCTACTCACGCGAACGTTGGACGTGGCGAGACGGCGTGGGACTGGTTACCAGTCTCGCCGTCGTCCTTGCATTGCTTCTGTCTCGCGTGTGGGACACGAACGCGCTGTTGTACGACCCATATCAGAGGCTGCTCCCTCCTTTCCATCCATGGCTGGGCGTAGCCCTGCTCATGCTGATCGCGCCTGTCATCGTCGGACAGGGCACAGCCGCAGATATCTCGGTGGACCGTCTCTCCGACCCAGCCTCTGTCGCGTCAGCCTCTGGCAACCGGGGACAAGCTCCTACCACTGAAGAGGTCGCGGTACGCGACGGGTCCGCAGAGTCTCTGCGGAGCGTACGCGTGGACCGGCATCAGCGGGAGGCGCACCATGATCGAGTTTGAACATCTGACCTATAGCTACCCAGCGGACATGCCGGACCAAGCACGCCCGGCTCGGGTACATGGATCCAAAACCGCTCTGTGGAGATTGCTGTACGCGACGGTTCCGCAGAGTCTCTGCGGAACCGTCGGGTACCCGGTGCTGTGCGACGTATCGCTGCGCATTGGAGAGGGCAACTTTGTGCTGGTCATCGGCCCCTCGGGTGCTGGCAAGTCCACCCTACTGCGCTGCCTTAACGGCCTGGTGCCCCACTTTTACGGTGGCACGATCAGCGGGCGCATTCGCGTGGCGGGGAGAGACCCAATCGCTCTGACACCCCGCCGGATGAGCGAGGTGGTCGGCTTTGTATTCCAGGATCCAGAGACACAGGCCGTGGTGGACGTGGTCGAAGACGAGCTCGCGTTTGCTATGGAGAACCACGGACTGCCGCCCAATACTATGCGTAGGCGCATCGAAGAGGTGCTGGACCGACTAGGGATCGTCCACCTACGCCGAAGGCAGATCTCAACACTATCTGGGGGGGAGCGACAGCGGGTAGCCATCGCTGCCGTGTTGGCCCTGCAACCCCAGGTGCTGGTCCTCGACGAACCTACCTCACAGCTCGATCCGCAGGCTGCTGAGGAGGTACTTGATGCGCTGGTGAAGCTGAACCACGACCTGGGGTTGACGATAGTCCTTTCGGAGCATCGCCTGGAGCGGGTAGCTGCCTACGCCGAACAGATTCTCTACTTGCCCGGAGACGGGCAACCAGTCATTATGGGCAAACCCGACGAGGTGCTGGCCAAAGTGCCTCTCGTACCGCCAGTGGTCGAACTGGGCAGAAGGCTGGGATGGTCGCCTCTGCCGTTGACGGTCGAGGATGCGCGGCAATTTGCGCAGACAGCCCGCATGCGAGAGAGATTATCCATCTTAAATCGCGATCCAGCCGGGCAACTGGCGGGGCAGAGGCCTCCAGCCACCCAGAGGATTGAACCGGTGGAAACACAGTACGCGACGGTTCCGCAGAGTCTCCGCGAAGCGTACGCGGTACCCGACGTACGCGTCGACGTACCCGACGTACGCGTCGACGTACCCGACGTACGCGTCGACTCACCCGACGTACGCGTCGACTCGACACAGAAAGAACCAGCTCTAGAGATCGATGGGCTGAGATTCGCGTACAATAGTATGCAAGCACTGCGAGGCATTGACCTGACGATTCAGAAAGGGGAATTTGTGGCGCTCATGGGCTGCAACGGCGTCGGAAAGAGCACGTTGCTCAAGCAGTGTATTGGTTTGCTCAAGCCTGACAAGGGCCGAGTGCGCGTGCTCGGGTTGGACACTCGGAGCACCCCCGTGGAAGAGCTCAGTCATCACGTTGGGTATGTGCCCCAGAATCCCAATGCGCTCCTCTTTGCCGACACAGTCGCCGAGGAACTGGCCTTCACTCGACGTGCACAGGGCATGCCGCCATCCGACGACGAACCTCTCTTACGTGCGCTGGGCCTGGCAGGGATGCGCCGTGCAACCCTTTGGGCTGAGCCCCGCCCTGAGCAGGACGAAGGGCCGCAGGGCTTCGCCCTACGGGGAGAGCCCTCAGGCGAACCCTTTGGTTACCGACGTTTGTCCGATTGTTACCCACGGGATCTGAGCACGGGCGAGCGGCAGCGGGTCGCACTGGCTGCCGTGCTGGTCGGCGACCCAGAGATCATCTTTCTCGACGAGCCAACTCGTGGCCTGGATTATTCGCAAAAAGCGGCGCTGGTCTCCTTCTTGGAGGCCCAGAGGCAACGCGGCAGAACCATCGTCGTGGTCACTCACGACGTGGAACTGGTTGCCCAGTGTGCGGAGCGGGTGGTGCTGATGGAAGATGGCAAGATCGTCGTGGATGGCCCGGTGCGCGAGGTGATGAGCGCCGTGGAACCCTTTGGGCTGAGCCCCACCCTGAGCGGGACGAAGGGCCGCAGGGTGAAGCCCTTCGGGGAGAGCCCTCAGGCGAACCCTTTGGTTGTGCAACCAAAGGTTGCACACGCATCCCGTCCGCCGGGCAGACGTACGCGTCGACCACAGCTCTTTGCCTCGCAGATCAACAGGCTGTTTCGCGATCCGCGTTACCTGACGGTTCAAGACGTGGTGGAGGCCCTTGGAGGGGACACTCTTGGAACGAAGGGTGTCTGTACAGAGCGAGAGGCGCCGAAACAATGATTCATTGTACGCGACGGTTCCACAGAGTCTCCGCGAAGCGTACGCGTCGACGTACGCGACGTACGCGTCGACCGCGCACAACTCTGACCAGGGCACTGAACGGCGCGATCCTGCTGCTGGTCAGCGCGATCAGCGTCACCGCATTTCTGTACCCGTTTTTCCAGCCGAGTGCAGCTAGGACAGTCGGGATGGCCCACGCCCAAGACGCCCCGCTGATGTTCGTAGTGTTGATCGTTCTCTCCCTGGGAGCTGTGCTGAACAGCATGATCAGCACCAGCGGCGGCCTCAACTCCAAGATGGTCGCCGCGCTGGGTATCCTGACCGCTGTCAACGCCGTCCTGCGTGCCGTTCCCGGACCGGTGGGCTTCTCGGCTATGTTTGCTTTGCCTATCCTGGCCGGGTACTGCTACGGGGCCACGTTCGGGTTCTTGTTGGGCACGCTGTCGCTAGCTGTCTCTGCCCTGCTGGGGGCAGGCATCGGCCCCTGGCTACCCTACCAGATGTTTACTACTGGCTGGATTGGCCTCACCTCAGCGTGGCTCTCCAACGTACGTCGGATAGCGTACATCCGCAGCCACCCCAGGTTCGAGGTTGCCATTCTATCTGTTTGGGGGCTGCTCTGGGGCATGGCGTTTGGCTTTGTGATGAACATCTGGTTTTGGCCATTTGTCCTTAGTTCAGCCCAGGCAGAGATGTACTGGCAACCTGGCGTGAGTGCGCTGGAGACCCTGAAACGCTACCTGGTTTTCTATGGGATAACCTCATCCTGGTGGGATGCGGGGAGAGCGGGGGGAAACGCACTGCTTATCGCGCTGTTCGGCAATCCCATGCTGCGGCTGCTCCGCCGCTTTGGCAAACGGTTTGCTTTTGACGCGCAAACGAGTTTGCGCAATGATACCACGATCCCTAACTCGACTGCGAGCAGCACCGCACAGAGCACGTACACCCCTTGCAATCCTATCCACGATAGCAATGCGTAAGCGACCGGCGGCCCGACGGCGCTGCCCAGGTCCCCCGCTGTGTGCACCAGGCCAATTGCACGCCCTCGCTGTTCTTGGCTGACCAGATCGCCAGTGAGGGCAGTGACGAGAGCCTGGGTAGTGCCACGGGCTACTGCGACTAACGATACGCCCGCCAGGATCGCCGCTGGCGCACCTGCTGCTACCAGGGCCATGCTGACTACCCCGATCGCCAGACCCCACGCAACGACTTTCCAGCGGCTCCTCAACCAGTCCGATATCGTCCCCGCCAATGGCGCGGCTACCATGCTGAGGACCGCTCGCCCAGCCGCCAACGCACCGGTCAGCGTCGCCACGCCAAGGGCCAACGGGGTGGCTTCCAGCCAACCTTGCGCTAACAGCCCTAGCGTGGCCGAAAGCACACCAGAGGCGACGAAACGAGTCATTCCCTGCACAGATGCGGCTACCCAGAGCCCTCCATTGTCGCGCAGCCTGAGCGTACTGGCTCCAGCGGAACGCGTTTCGACTTTGAAGCGGCAGCCTCTTGTCTCCGGCAGCAAGAACAGCGCCACCAGCCCACCCAGGGCTGTCAGTGTCGCGCCGACCCACATAGCTGCCGTGTAGCCCAGCTTGTCAGTGAGCAGACCGCCGGCAAAAGCGCCAGAGGCGCTCCCCAGAAAGAACCAGGTCTGATAGAGCCCCGTCCATCGCCCTCGGTCGTGATCCATTGTCACGTCTAGGATCATGGTCGCTCCGCCGACCCAGATGCCCGACCAGGCCAATCCCCACAGCAGTCGTCCGACTAGCAGCGGCCAGAATCCACGCGTAGCGGCGTACACCGCGGTAGAGAGCGCACCGATGAACAGAGCAGGCACAAATAGTCGTCGGCGAGGCCAGCGATCGTAAGCCAACCCAGCCAGCCCATTCGAAACGATCCGCACGGCCCGGTTGGCACCGAGAAGGATCCCCACGCTGCCCAGGACAATGCCAGCATGGATGGTGTGCGTTGGCAACACCGCGTACAGCGTCGCATCGCCCATCAGAGAAAGGGCCGTGCCCAGGCCTAATGGAAAAAGTACCTTTGCCGGCAAGATTAGCGTTCTGTATTGGTCCGTCATAGCCTGCTCCGAAGCGGGTCTGATGTCCGTTTTCTCCTGCGCTGGCCGATAGCGCAAGTATATCACATGATGGAGGTACAAGCCATGTTGTGGAAGCCTGGGCTTGGGAGTATAATACAAGCAGCGAATCCGACCGCATAGACAAAGAGGAGAGAAACCGATGAAACTCTCGTTTACCACACTGGGCTGCCCCGAATGGACACTGCGGCAGATCGTCGAGAACGCTGCCCAGATGGGCTACGATGGGGTAGATATCCGTGGGCTGCTGGAGGACGTTGACGTCACCGGTCGACCGGAATTCACCACCGGTCTTGATGAGACCAAGCGGATGTTTGCCGATCACGGCGTCGCCATATCAGGTCTTGCCATTTCCGCTCGGTATGCCGTGATAGATCCAGCCGAGAAGGAAAAGCAGTTCGATGAGACGCGACACAACCTGGAACTTGCTGCCAAGCTCGGCACCCATGTTCTCCGTGTATACGGCGGGCGCGTGCCCGAGGGGTACACCGTGGAGACTATTCTGCCCACTCTCGTCGAGAACCTGCGGCAGATCGGGGATGAGGCAGATCAGTTCGACGTGACCCTGGCCCTGGAAACCCACGATGATTGGACCGATTCGGCGGTTTTTGCCCGGTTGATGGCCAAAGCAAACCATCCGCGCGTGCGTGTGCTGTGGGACTTGCATCACCCTTTCCGCGCCAACGGTGAGCTACCAGAGGTTACCTATGCCAACCTGGCTCCGTACACGGTGAGCACGCACGTCAAGGACTCGATCCCCAAACCTGAGGGTGGACACACCTACGTTCTGCTAGGCGAAGGCGATGTACCCCTCGAAAAGATGCTCGACATGTTGGTTCAAGGCGGCTATGACGATTATGCTATCCTGGAATGGGAAAAGAGATGGCATCGTGAGCTGGCCGACCCAGAAGTCGCGTTTCCACAGTACGTCCAAAAGATGCGCGAGTGGCTGGCGTGATCGCCCACGTGAGGGCAAAGCCGGGCAAGCCCTTCGGCTAGGCTCAGGGCAAGCCTTTCTGATGATCGACCAGCTCGGAATGTCGCCTTCTCTGAGTGCGTATCTATGCGAGGACAAGAAATGAAATTCTCTATCTGCAATGAAGTGTTTGAAAACTGGACTTGGACGGACACAGCAAAAGCCATTGCCGACGCTGGCTACGACGGCGTCGAGATCGCTCCCTTTACCCTGGCCGATTCGGTCTCCGATCTCTCCGCCGTCGAGCGAGAAACCTTCCGTGTGCAGGCCCAAGAGGTGGGACTAGAGATCGTCGGCCTGCACTGGCTCTTTGTCTCGCCCAAGGGTCTACACACTACCACTGACGATGAGGCCACCCGTCGGCGGACGACCGCCTACCTGTGTGAGCTGATCCGCTTCTGTGGCGACCTGGGCGCCAAGGTCATGGTCGTCGGTTCGCCTCAGCAGCGTAACGTGGAAGAGGGCGTGGCTTATGAGGTCGCCTGGCAGCGGTTCGTGGAAATGATCGTTGCCTGCCTCGATCTTGCGGCTGAGCGTGACGTCATCCTGTGCATGGAGGCCTTGCCCGCCAGTCAAGCCAACTTTGTGACCAGCCTGGCCGAGGCGGTCAAGATGGTCCAAGAGGTGAACCATCCCAATTTCCAAAGCATGTTCGACGTGCACAACGCGTGTCTTGAGACAGACCCATTACCAGAGTTGGTGCGTCGCTACATGCCCTACATCAAGCACGTCCACGTCAACGAGATGGACGGCGGCTATCCCGGCAGCGGTGATTTCGACTTTGGATCGATCCTGCGCGTGCTCTACCAGGAGAACTTTCAGGGGTATGTCTCGATCGAAGCGTTCGATTTCAGCCCCGGCGCAGAGCGGATCGCCCAGGAATCGCTCCGCGCGCTTAGAGCCGCGCTGTGAGCCGTAGGCAACCAAAGGTTGCACAGCATATCGGCAAGGGGTACGTCGGGTTAGAAGCGTTTCGTATGCTGATTAACGATCCTCAATTTGCCGATTCACCGATGCTGCTGGAGACGCCCAAGGGACCAGATATGCGCGAGGACGTGGAGAACCTGGAATTGTTGCAGAGTCTGATCGGGTGAGCAGTCATTTCTTGCTCACTGATCTATGTGAACGAGCTCAAAAAAAGAGGGCCAGTGCCCGGCAACACTGGCCCCTCAAGGAAAGGAGGAGAGAAAGGATTTGAATCTGTGTCCATTATATCACAATTCCGTAAGAATGTGCGTAAAGATTGCGTAAAGATTGCGTACAATTTACGTAAAGACGCCCTGCCAGATGCACTGTACCTGCCGAATGTAGTGTATCCGCGTACGCGACGTACGCGTCGACGTGCAACCGTTCGGCGCCTCGCGGCGACGGCTCGGCGGAACCGTTCCGTGTGGTCAGCGCTCGCGGCGAAGCCCTTCGGGGAGAGCCCTCAGGCGAACCCTTTGGTTGCCCATGCACCCTGTTGCTGGTAGGCCTCGGCTCAGCATCAGATTGACTATGTCAGACTATGCGAACTTATTAAGAAAGAACCTCTATCGGTGTACAAACTCGTTTGCGCGACAAGCTCAAGTGTTCCTGCCCTTCAGCAACCCTACGTTTCATAACCCCGAGTTCCAGGACGCTCCTTACCGGGTGCTGATCGTGAGACTGTCGCCCTTTCGAGATGTAGACCGCTCTGTTCCCCACCTGTTCTTGTTCCAAGAGATCCGGCGAGCGCTACCGGGCGCGTTTATCGACGTGGCGTTCTTCCCTTCCGCGGTCGAGCGCGCGCTGTCCGAACAGGAGGGGATCTCTTGTCTCATTGGCGTGCAGTCGCTGCGATCGGCGGATGAATTCGATCTGATCTTGATTTCCAACGCTTACACCCTAGAGTTGGTCAACCTGCCCTACCTGCTGATCCGTTGCGGCTTTCCTCTGTTCTCCAGCCAGCGCGGGTCAGAATGGCCGGTGTTGATCCTCGGCGGCTCGAACGCCATGGCCACCCAGTCCATCATCCGCCAGGATGGCGACTGCCTGGTGGATGGCATCTTTTTCGGCGAGGGGGAAGGCAGGGTGACCCGCATGCTCTCCCTTCTGGTCGGGACTCGTGGCGACAAGAGAGCAAAACTGGAACAGGCTGCACTGCGGATCGACGGCTTTTGGGCGGCCGGGTCTTTGCGGCCTGTATCAAAAGCCGTCTTCTGCGAACCGGAGGCCCGGTTTTTGCCGGTGGAATATCCCCTCTTGAACAGCCCCGAGGTGCACACGGCCAATCTCCAGATCACGTATGGCTGCCCTGCGTTTTGCGCGTTTTGCTTTGAAGGGTACGAACGCAAGCCGTACCGGGAGCTCCCCTTATCTGACCTACTCTCTATTGCCCGCCAGATCAAGCGCGCGCAGGGCAACGAAGAACTGAACCTGTATAGCTTTAACTTAAACACGCATCAGGACATCCTGGAAATGCTGTTGGCACTGCACCGGCTTTTCGAGCGGGTGAGCTTCAAGAGCCAACGCGTGGACATCTTGCAGCGTGCGGGCTATTTGCTGGAAGCTGAGGTCGAGGCAGACAAGCGGAGCTTTAGCCTGGGTATTGAGGGGATCAGCGAACGCCAGCGAGTAAGGCTACACAAAGGCCTCTCTACGGTAGACATCATGAGACTGCTCGAGCGTCTCTTTACGCTCAAGATCCGCAAAGTCAAGCTCTTTTACGTTCTGACCGGTCACGAAACCGCCGCCGACGTCACCGAGTTTCGCCAGTTCCTAAAGTACCTCAAGGGGGTTCGCCGCTCCCGGAATCGAGGCATTCGCGTGATCTTTGGCTTTGGGTTGCTGATCCGCATGCCATTTACCCCCCTGCGATATGACCGCCTGTTCCTCGACGAGGGTGGCTGGCGTCCGCTGATTGGACAGATCAAGTCGGCTTGTGAAACGAACGGATTCGAGTTTCGGTTGGCCTTTGACTGGCAGGCCTACTGCGTCGCCCAGGTGCTGGCTCTGGGCGGCTATTGGCTGGTCGATCCAATCGTGGCCCTGGCGCAAAGGGGGCACTGTTTCGACGCTGCTCTATCGCCAGGGTATTGGGATGAGCTCAAGCGGTGGATGATGATGCACGGGCACTGGAGCGACGCCTTCCTGGGCGAGAAAGGACCGGACTATCCCTTTGCGTTGGCGTTTGTGCGGTCGGACATCTCCCCCGAGTTCCTGTACCGCCAGTACCAGGAGGCCCAGTCCGGAAAGGACAGTGGTTACTGCCTGGGGATCGGCGATCAGCCCGGTACCTGCCTGGGTTGTGGTGCTTGTCTGAGCGTGGAGCAGAGGGAGACGATGGTACGACATCAAATCCGCCTGCCAGACGCTGGACCGTACATGGCCAGCCTGCGAGAGACTATGGCCCGCAAGCGACGCCTCCAACCGGTGTATTACCTCGTGCACCTGGATCCGCTGCTGGCTGGGGTGCTGCCCGAGTTTCTCAATGCCTTTGTGTTCAAGGGGATTCTGGGCCGGTACCCCGAGCTGGTAGAGAACCTCTTGGCCGTGAGAGAAAGCTTGTTCACCCGCCGCCCGAATGACGATCGCTTCCCACTGATGAGTGGTGAGACAGTCTTTGCCCTGAAAGCCTGGGACGCCGATGCCCTGCAAAGTGCCCTGGCGAAGCTTTTAGAATATCCATCGAGCGGCTTCCAGATCGTGGGGCCTGCAGATGGGTTTACCCCCGGCGCGTTCACCCGGATGCACCTGGACGTGCACCTGCCGGTCGATCTCTTTCCAGAGCCGCGTCGCGCATTGGAACAGTACCTGCGCGAGGCGTATCTCCCCTACTCCCTGCGCCGAGACGGGCCCCACCCAGGACGTAGGGGTCGTTATCGCTTTCAGGTCCCCAGCAAGGGAATCAAGAAACGGATCCTTTTCGGCGGTTTCTTTGAGACCACGGAAGGCGGCTTTCACGCCAGCCTGGACGTGGGATCAAAGTTTAACCTGCGAGCTTTACTGCGGACGTTTGGACGACAAAACTTGTCTCGCCATGCCAAGGCGCACGTCTCCAAGCTTGAGTGGTAGCTGTTACTGTGGTGGGTGAGGGTGCCATACAGGTCGTCAACAGCAACAAAGCGGTCTACAACCTGGACCTGCAAGCGACGGTTGACCGCTTCTTGGATCGGTTCTCTTGTATCATCCCGAGGAGAGCATGTCGAGAAATAGCGGCACACGCTGGTCCGCAGAGATAAGCCGGGTCACAAGGTCAAAAGCAGAAGCCAGAGCCAGCTACGACAGGCTGAGCAAGATCTATGATCTGTTGGCCGGACGCTCGGAAGAGGAATGTCGAGAGGTCGGCCTGCAAAAGCTGGCTGCCAAGAAAGGGGAAACCATCCTCGAGATTGGGTTCGGCACGGGACACGGACTGTTGGCCCTGGCACGAGCCGTCCGGCCGTCGGGCCGGGTCTATGGCATAGACCTGTCCACAGGAATGTGCCGCGTCGCTCGGGCTAGATTGGCGCAGGCCAAGGTGTCAGAAAACGTGGTGCTGATGTGTGGCGACGCAGTGGCGCTTCCCTATCCCGCGCGCACCTTTGGCGCGGTTTTCACGAGTTTCACTCTGGAGCTCTTTGACACACCGGAAATCCCACGCTTCTTGCACGAGTGCCAGCGGGTTCTTCGAGGCGATGGGCGCATATGCGTTGTAGCCCTGTCCAAGATCAGGGTCAATGTGATGACTGGACTGTACGAGTGGGTACATGCGAAATTCGGAGCATATGCCGATTGTCGCCCCATCTACGCCCAGGCAGCGCTAGAGGACGCTGGCTTCCAGACGCTAGATGCGACGGAAATGTCGATGTGGGGGCTGCCCATTGAGGTGATTCTGGCCGAGTGTGTCGGAGGAAAGCGAATGCACACTCGAGAGAGTCGGGTAAAATGACTGGAGGCAGAGCGTATGGAGGCAAAACTGCTCAGCGTCAAGGACAAAGGGCGTCCTACGGTCGTCTCTCCAGGAGTGCTTTGAGCGCGAGGACTTTTTTGTATAGCTGTAGCCGAAGACAGGTGCGAGGCTTTTTAACACCGTTCTTGCGAACCTCTTGGCCCGTCCGTCTGCGCTTTTTCCCACAAGTCCTGATATGCCACCTGCACCGAGGGGTCCAATCGGTCTGCCAGTGTCAGGGGGAGTTTCAGGCGGACGATCAGGTCTTGCACGTCAGCCAGGTCTCGCAGCCGGTGGGGAGCGCTCATCCCCGACGCCAGTTTCAACTCGATCAGTTTCTCCAACGCCACCACGCGGATACCCTCTACCTCCACCGTCACCCCGGGGACCGCCGGGTCGGGGAAAGCCACTGGCTGGGGCAACCCATCGCCTGGATACTCCCCAGCGGTCACGATTTCAATACGAACACGCGTCTCGGTGTCACGGAACGTCTTCTCGGCTCCGCTGAAGGCTGGCCGGTATCCTCGTCCCACCAATTGCTGACGGAAACGCTCCAGCCCAGATGACGTCAACAGTACGTCAATATCCTCCGTCAGTCGTGGATACCCGTGTTCAGCAAGAGCTAGTCCTCCCAACAGGGCGTAGGGAATTTTCTCTGCATTCAATCGTTGCGTCAATCGGCGCAATGCGGCCTGTAATCGTCCCTTACCGGCAAAATAGGCGCTCGCCTCGCGGAGCATTGGCTCCCCTCCCTGTCGCAGCAAGTGCTCATAGCCCACTCTTTGCTCTCCTGCCATCTCCCTCCGACACCAAGCCATCTCTTTGAAGCCTCTGGCATCAAACATCTCCTCGACCTCCGCCGACTTGCTCAATGTGAACATACCCATCATTCTATCCCAGGGGCTCCCCTTTTCCTGACAGTACTATAGCATAGAAGCTAGGAAGGAGCAACACAAGTGCCGGCCTTTGCTACTGCTGACACCCTTGAATTCAGAAAGGAACGAATCGAGCCAACAACGCGATTTCCCTCACGGATCTGTTGCTTGACCTCTTCCCAGGCTTGCGCATTGGCGCAGGGGTAGATGGAATTGTTGTGCAACAGCGGGTCGGCGTCGGCGGGGATGCAACCCGCGGCGACAGCCGCCTCCCATTCGACCGTGCCGAGGATAGGCGAAAACTGTGCTGTGCGTACCTGGATGCCCAACCGGTGCACGAACGCAACGGTGGCGCGCGTCGCTTCCGCGCTCTGCCCCGGACGTCCGATCAACACATAGGCGGCGACCTCGCGCGCCGAGAACCCCGCCTGGAGCAAGGCTTCCACCGCTCGGGCGAAACTCGCTCTATCTACTTTGCTCCCGTCGCGAAACTGCTCCTCCGGATCGGCGGTCTCCAATCCCAGGCGAACGGTCACAAAACTCGCGCGCCGCATCTTGTGTGCCAGGCGAGAATCGACGAATCGAGCGTGCAACCCGTTCGGCGTGTGAAAGCGTACCTGGAGCCCGCGCTCGATCACGCCGTCGAGGATGGGATGAATGTGGTACGCGACGTACGCGTCGACGTCTGTGGCGTTAACCAACAGGGCGTCGTCGTAAAAGGCTACGTCGTGCGCCCCGAGGGACTCGACGCACCAGGCGATCTCTTGGACCACCCGCCCCACTGTGTGCGGTGCAAACCCCGCTGGCGACAGTTGATGGACGGCGCAGTAGGGGCAGTGAAAAGGACATCCGCGCGCCGTCTGGATGGCTACGTAGCCCTGTGGACGCCGCAGGTCGTGGGCGGGCAAGATATCGCCAGGCAAGGTGGAACCCGCGCGCGGGTCGCCCCTGGCGCAATTGCCTGCGACGCTGGCCACCCAGCGTAGAGCCTGTGTCTCGCCCGGACCAGTGAGGACCACATCTGCACCCGAGTGCGCGTGTGCGTGGTTGGCACAGAGCGTGGCATAGACCCCGCCCAGCGCCACGGGTACGTCGGGCCAGCGTGCTTTGACGCGGCGGATCGCCTCAAAGGGGCCGGGATACCAGTAGGTCATCATAGAGGTGACAACGATCGCATCGGGACGGGGCTGGGCGTCGAGCTCTGCCTCAAAGACAGGAATCGGCAAGCCATACCGTCCCCAGCGACGTGGTACGTGGGCCAGAATCGGAGGCTTGCGTACCTCGGCCTTGATAAACTGCCCACAGCCGTAGGCGTCGCGCTTGGAGCGAGGCGCGGGCGCGTCAGGGTGGTGGCGGTCGAGACAGTCGATCAACGCTATGTCGTGCCCTGCCTGGCGCAGCGCCGCGGCCACAGCCAACAGACCGAGGGGTTCGATCCACATGCTGTAGGCCGCAAAGTCATAAATCCATGGGTTGATACACAGTACTCGCGCCATTGGCCAAAGACAACGCCCGATGAACGCCGCTGCCTGAAATCACACTGGCAGCCGCTCCTTGGGTTGCCCAGAGAGTGGCTTTATGCTACAATGTTCATGCCGTCACTCATCCGGACCCTTTCGCTGCACACATTATACCTCTGCCTGGGCCTTGTTGCCAAAGTGCCTTTGCCACTGGATGAATTCGACGGCTGGTACAGTGAACTCGCTAAAAGTGGAACGAGCTTTGAAACGCTGGAAGGAGAAGCAATGAGTAGTGCGGTATGGTTACCAGTAGTTCTTGCAGCGTTACTGGTGATAGGGCTACTGCTGTCATTGGGAGTGGCGAGTTTCACTCGCGATTGGGGGCGGCTGGCTCTCAGCCTTGGGACCGAGCTGATTGGTGCAGTAGTAACGTATCTCCTGCTTGAGCGGGTTGTTAGACGCGGCAGAGGGCATAGATCCGAGAAAGCGGACTTGATCATGCAATTAGGCAGCAGTGAGAGAGAGGTCTCGGCAGCGGCTGCTGACGAGTTGCGCCAGCGCGGCTGGCTTTTCGATGGTTCGCTGCAAGGGGCGAAACTGTGGGGTGCCAACCTGCAAGAGGTGGATTTGTGGGGCGCCGATCTGCAAGGGGCGAAACTGGTGATGGCCAACTTGCAAGGGGCGAAACTTGCGATGGCCAATCTACGGGGGGCGATCCTATGGGGTACCGACTTGCAGGGGGCGAACCTATGGGGTGCCAACCTGCAAGAGGCGAATTTGGCGATGGCCAACCTGCAAGAGGCGATCCTGCGGAGTGCCGATCCGCAAGGGGCGAACCTGTGGGGTGCTGAACTACGAGACGTGAATCTGACGATGGCCAACCTGCAGAAGGTGCAGCTAGCGATGGCCGACCTGCGAGGAGCGACCCTACCGAACGGCGAAACCTGGACGACGAGTACTGACATCGTTAGCTTCACAGATCCCGAGCATGCTGATTTCTGGCGCTCTGATGACCCGTCCTCGCCTGCTTACCGGGGTGAGGCGTAGCTTGCCCGTTGCTCGTCGGCCCGGGGCGGGCTGCTCAAAGCGAAACTGAACACAGCGCCGGCCGTTTCCCCACTGGACATAGCCATCGCCAGGCAACCAAAGGGTTCGCCTGAGGGCTCTCCCCTTGGGCTTCGCCCTGCGGCCCTTCGTCCCGTTCAGCGCGGGGCTCAGCCCAGGGGGTTGCACGTCAATCGCCAACGCGTTGGGCGTGCGCGTCTGACTCATCACACAAAAGTGCACGCTGCCATCTATCATACGATAGAACAGGTCATGATCAACTGCCTTCCCGTATGCCTGTTTGTGCCCTGGACGGTCGAAGAGATTCGCCAGTTGGTGCAGGCTGCGACGGGCTTTGACGTGAGCAGTTACGAGCTGCTCAAGGTCGGGGAACACGCGCTCACCCTGGCCCGGGTCTTTAACGCGCGCGAGGGTTTTACCGCACAAGATGATCACCTCCCGGAGCGCAGTTACGGTCCTACCACAAGCGGCGCATTGGCTGACGGCGGCGTTGACCGTGAGAAGCTACAAGAGGCGATCCACACCTACTATCGTATGCTGGGCTGGGACAAAGAGACGGGTGTGCCGCTACCCGACAAATTGCACGAACTGGGTGTTTCCTGGGCAGTGGCCTATCTGCCCAGGTTAAGTGGGCTGGAACCCCAAAGACAATGACATGGACAGACACATCGGACATCACAACGCTCACAAATTGTCAGGTCCATTGCGGTGAGAAAGAGCTCTTTGAGAGTCAGGCACTCGTGGCAGCGTAACCTGGCCATCCTCTGGATAGGCGAGCTGATCGCCATTGCCGGCTTTTCGGTGACACTGCCTTTCTTACCTTACTATGTACAAGAGCTAGGCGTCACCAAGCTAGAACAGGTCGTGTTCTGGTCGGGGTTTTTGACCACGGCTCAGGCCACGACCATGGCCCTGATTGCGCCTGTATGGGGTTCGCTGGCCGATCGCTACGGACGCAAGATCATGGTCGCGCGGGCCATGTTTGGCGGAGCGGTGGTCATTGGCGCGATGGGATTCACGCGAAATGTGTACCAGTTGGCCGTCTTGCGGGCCATTCAGGGCATGCTGACCGGAACCGTGCCCGCTGCAATGACGCTGGTAGCCAGCAGCACCCCGCCAGAGCGGCGGGGGTACGCCCTGGGCTTGCTGCAAATGGCCGTTTACCTAGGCTCCTCGGTGGGACCGCTGCTGGGCGGTCTGATCGCTGACAATCTAGGCTTCCGGGCTACCTTTTGGGTCACCGGCGGTCTCCTCTTTACTGCCGGGCTACTGGTAGCGGCATTGGTACGGGAAGAGTTTACTCCACCCCAAAAGGCAGAGGCTGCGGATGCCCTACGTGTTGCGAGGCATCCGCAGCGCAAGGTATCCCTGTGGGACGGGTTGAGGATAGTGTTTCGCACGCGAGCGTTGATGATCATTTTCGGCATCCGCGTGCTGATGCGTGGGGCCGTGCGTATCGTCGGTCCTGTTCTTCCTCTCTTTATTCAGGAAATCTCGACGCCAGACGTCAAAATCGCCTCTCTCACTGGCATCATCACCGGGTTCGCGTCGGCGACCGGCGCAGTGGCTGCCATTGCCCTGGGCAGGGTCAGCGATAGAGTCGGTCCCCGGCGCGTCCTGCTGATCTGCGGCGCAGTAGCCTGTGTGCTCTATAGCCTCCAGGCGCTAGTGCAAACTCCTCTGCAACTCCTGGTCCTGAGGACACTCGGCGGGGCAGCCATGGGCGGCATCGTGGCCTCGGTCAGTGCGCTCCTGGCGGCCTTGGTCCCCAAGGACCGTTTTGGCGCGGTTTACGGCGTGGACACCAGCATGGCGGCAGCAGCCAACGCGCTTGCTCCTATGTTCGGGGTGGCCCTGACTGCCAATTGGGGACTGCCTGCCGCGTTCCTCGGCGCGTCGGTGATGTACGGGGTAGCGACGATGATGGTCGCAGTGGCAGTGCCAGCCAAGCCGGAAGATAGAACCGCAACGTCCCTGGTCAAGTGAAAGGGCCACCACCCCAGGGTTTTCCGCGAGTCTGCTACGCACTTGCGCAACCTAAGTCGTCGTAACGTTTGGCAGCTATCTGTACTGGGCTTCAGACCTTCTCAAGTGGAAATTCTTTCCACCGCAAAAGCATGATGACCTCGACTCCTGCGCCCAGTAGTGACCGAGGATTACAGCTTTGCCTCCAATTTGAAACGCACCCGCCCATCTGATCCTATGAAAAAGAGCTGCAAGTGTGGTATAATTGAATGGTAGACGACTTTTGTCCGCTTTGAGCATGCTGTGCGCTACTGTGGGGCGTTCTCAACAGGATTGTGGAAAGCGCGCGCTGTGCGCAGTGGACTGCATTTTCATCCTTGGGGGAACGCAAGGGCGCATGGCATCTGCTCCGATAGCGGTGGAAACTTGTTTCCCGGGAGGTAAGAACATGAAGCGAGGTATCCGACAACTACTCTGTTTGATCACTGTCTTGGTGCTCTGTTTCTCCTGGACTGGCGTTCATCCCGCGTCTGCGCAGGGTGCCGGGACCTACGTTGTCCGACGGGGAGACACGCTACTCCGCATTGCTGCGCGTCACGTCGTGACTGTAAGCCAACTGGCCACAGCCAATGGGCTGCGTTGGAATTCGTGGGTGTACGTCGGGCAGCGGTTGAAAATCCCTGGACGAGCCTCTGCGCCCTCTGCTCCCCCGGTGTCGTCCACGGACGGTGTCTACACTGTCAGGCGAGGAGATACCTTGATCAGCATCGCCGCGCGCCACAGGGTGACCCTGAGCCAACTGGCGATGGCCAACGGCCTGCGCACAAACTCGTGGGTATACGTCGGACAGCGGCTGAAAATCCCAGGCCGGGCCTCCGCTCCCGCTCCACCTGCTGCCGGGGGCACCTACGTTGTCCGCCGAGGGGACACGCTGATCGGCATCGCCGCGCGTCACGGCGTTAGCGTGAGCCGCCTGGCCGCGACCAATGGGCTACGCACCAACTCTTGGGTGTACGTCGGGCAGCGGTTGAAAATTCCCGGCCAAACGAGCTCCCAGCCGCCGGCAAAGCCATCCCCTCCTCCACCGTCGAGTGGAGGCAGCGGGAGGTGGATCGACATCAATCTCTCTACCCAAACCCTGACGGCTTACGCGGGACAGACAGCCGTCTTTCAGGCACGGGTTTCGACGGGCATCTGGCGGTACCCTACGGTCGTTGGGACGTTCCGGATCTATGTCAAGTACCGCTCGGCCCGGATGCGAGGACCAGGCTATAATTTGCCAAACGTGCCGTACGTGATGTACTTTCACCGTGGCTACGGATTGCACGGCACCTACTGGCACAGCAATTTCGGCACGCCGATGAGTCACGGCTGCGTCAACCTGTCCACTCCCGATGCGCAGTGGGTGTACAACTGGGCATCCGTCGGCACCAAGGTGGTGACCCATTACTAAGGATCACCAACCCTTTCAACGCACTCCTCGTATTGCTGTAGAAGGCAAGACTGCCAAGCCAGAAAGGCTTGGCAGTCCTTTCTGTTTTACTCAAAGATCAGGTCGGTCATCAGGTCATCGTCTGGTGTCGTAAACCCGCCGCCAAAGAACCAGATGGGCCGTCCTTTTTGGGGCGGCATAGTATCGATCAGCAGTGTGTTTTCACCCTCGCACAAGCGCATCACCGCTGTCTTGTGCACCTGGCGGAAGAGAGGATGGCCCTCTTCTGTTTCTTCTTCCAGCGGGTTTTCCTCCACCTTTCGCCCGTTCAAGTAAAACTCGGTTGGGCCTGCGGTTCGAAACCGAATAACAGCCTCCCGCTCGTCAGGGCTGATGACGGTCGTGGTCACGTAGCCTGCCAGCGGTTTGCCGGCCGCCAGTTCCTCGCGATATGCTCCGAAAAACAGAACGCCGTGAGGTTGATTGACGTTTCTCAACCCTTCCAAAGTCTGCACGTAGGCTTTCCAGTCCAGTTCGTCGTTGACGTTCCCCATATCGTCCATCACCTGCTCCAACGCCAGCGGGTGCTCTTTCTGGTCGTAGACGACAGCTCGCCAGGCATAGATCGTCGGAAATAGAGGATTGCTCTGGTGCGCGTAGGTGAGCGTCTCCCCTTTCCAGACGATCTTGACTTTTGCTTCCCAGCGCATCGTCCGTACTTGACCGTCAAAGGCAAAGGGCGTGTCCAGGATGTGTGACTCGATCGTGTCTTTGATTTGGACGGTGTGCCGCTCGGACTCGCCCCTCCAAAACAGGGTAAACATTGCTTCGAGGTCGTAGGGCTCATCTGCACGAGCCGGTGCCCCGACGATGACGCGCCCTAACTGCCGGGCGGCCTCTTCGGGGGTGACGAACTCGATGATGCGGGCGAACGGCCCGCCGAGGCGGGCGACGGCGTCTGCGCGTCCCGGTGCGTCCAAGCGTAGCACAGCGTCCACATCTCCCGCATCTAGTGGGCACCGATCGCCGAGCAACTGCGAGACCTCAGCATGGATCACCTCGCGGTTGTGTGCCTCACCCAGCGCCGAGATCTTGTTTTTGGACCAGGCAGTGATCTTGACCGGCTTTTGCTTGTCGCGTATCGGCACGTGGACGATGGTGGTCAATGTCTCGGGGTTGTACGTCCAGTCCGTGGTGCCTACCCCGTCGATCCTCACCTTTTGCGGCTGTGTGCTGCCCTCCAGGTGGATTGCAAGGCAACCGGAGGTTGCACGGCGTTCCTTGGGGAGCGCGTCACATCGCCCTTTGACGGGCGCGATGTCGACCACCCAAGTATTTTCGTCTTCTATCCGCGTCTGGATCTCGGTCCACTCATATTGGCCCTGTTTGTACGTTTCGGTGACGCCGTCGTCCTCATACAGGCGGAATGTACCGTCGGCCCCAGGGAACACGGAGAGGACTAGACTGTCGTGCGGGATGGCGTCTGTCGACCCCGAAGCGAGGCCGGATTCGGACGTATCCTTGAACGAAAAGGCCAAAGGCAGGATCGCGCCCGCTTTCATCAGCATCGGGATGCGGTTCAGATCTCCGACGAGGCGCACCCACCGGGGACCGGTAAGAGCCTCTTTGGTGGTGTACTCGATCCACGTGCCCTCGGGCACCCACACATCGGTGGCCGCCATGCCGGTCTCGGGGTCCGCCGGATGGACGATGGGCGCGGCGATCATCTGGTCGCCGAAAAAGTACTGGTAGCGGGCGGCGTAGGCTGCATCCTCCTCCGGATATTCATAGTACATCGGGCGGCAGAGCGAGAGACCGGTGTCAGAGGCAACGCGGGCCATGGTGTAGACGTAGGGCACGAGCCGGTACCTCAGATGGAAGGCAGCTTTGGTAGCCTCGTACACCTCGTCGGGATATTTCCAGAGCCGCCGTTCGGCGCGCGGGTCCTTGGTGGAGTGCAGGCGCAGACAGGGGCTCAGCGCGCCGAACTGTACCCAGCGCGCGTACAGTTCAGGCTCGGTCGCGCCGCCCATATGCCCGCCGATGTCGTGGCTCCACCAACCGTAGGCAACGTTCGACGCGGTGGCAGTAAAGAAAGGCTGAAACTGGAGCGCAGACCAGACGACGATCGTATCACCAGAAAAGCCAATGTGATAGCGGTGGTTGCCCAGCCCGCCCCACCGGCTGTATAGCATGGGGCGCTTGCCCCGTCGGGTCGAATCCGCAAAGTGCAGGTGATTGATCCAGGGCAGTGGGTCGAGGTCCTTCATCTCGGAGCTTTCGCCTTGTTGCCAGTCCACCCACCAGAAATCGACGCCCTCATCCTCCATTGGGTGGTGGATCAGCTCAAAGTAATTCTTGACGAATCTCTTGTCGGTGATGCGGAATGGGATAGCTTTCTCTCTTTCCGGATCGACACCCATCGCCTTGGCAAAACGAGGGTAGATTTCCTCAAAGTGCTGTACGCCCTGGGCTGGGTGCAAGTTGAGGGTGGCGCGCAACCCTTTGTCGTGGACCCAACTGAGAAAGGCGGGCGGGTCGGGGAACAACTCGCGGTTCCAGGTGTAACCGGTCCAGGCATGCGGGGTGTGCCAATCCATGTCGATGACCAGCACATCCAAGGGGACGTCGTGTTCTTTGAACTCGCCGACCAAATCTCTGAGGTCCTGTGCGCTGTACGCCCAGTAGCGCGACCACCATGCCCCCAGTACGAAGCGAGGGATGAGAGGGATCTGCCCGCCAAAACGGGTATACTCGGCCAGGGCGGCCTTGTAGTCGTGACCGTACCCGAACAAGTACCAATCCTGCACCTCGTGGTCAGGCCGGGGCGCGACCCAGCCATCCTCAAAGACCACCGATCGGCTGTCATCGAACAAGGACCATCCCGCGCGGGAGATCAAACCCTCGTCCAATGCGGCGTCTCCCTCACATACGTCGAGGGTGCGCCGCGTGCCGCGCAGGTTCAACGGGTTGGGCATCCCCGGCGTCCAGGTCTGACGTTCGCCGCGCAGATCAAAAGAGATGGAAAGGTTGTCGGCGGTGAATTTGCCACTGCCTTGGGTATAGCACAGGGTCAGCGCACCGGTGTCGATCACCACGTCGTCACCGTCGGCGCGGATGTTAAGATGGGGCGCGTCGGCGTAGCGAGTAGGAAAAGCATAGGTGCCCCGGTCCTCGAACTCGCCCGTTTCCGACCACTCCAGGCGAAGCAGGCGCGGGGTCAGTGCCGTGAATCGGGCACGACCACTGATCACGACGCTGTCAGGATGGGCGACAGGATTGCCCCGGAAGCGGATACGTTCAAAAAGATCGGATGAATGCTCTGTGACCATTGTCAGGCTACTCCTTTCGCTGGGATTGAAATTGTAAGGCATTAGTCTTACACAGTGTTGACTCCAGGTCAATCGGCGAATAGTAAGACCTGGGGACTGCCCACTCTGAGGATTAGCACCCGAACGTTTCTTAGGTAGGCAAAGTATCCTGTCGTTGGTATTGCATCGAGTCTCTGATCCTTGGTACTTGCTCCCATTGGGGCAGGGGATATGAGGAGACTTTTCTAAAGTAAATCTCGACATTAAACGTCCCCAACAAACTCTTGATCACGACCTCCGCTTCATCTGGATTCATTAGAAAGGGCATTGCCTTAATCTCTTTGTTCGCTAGTTCTGAGCAATACTTGCGAATTATCTCGGCAGTTTATGCCTGTTAACGTTCTCAGAGCGCACCTCTGATGCCGCCATTGCCATCTCTGCGGCCAGGCTTGCCCAATAGGTCAAGGAAAACTGACGCTAATCTTGAGAAATATACGGCGGTTAAGAAAATTCTTGGAGTTGACATAATACTAGCGAACCGACAGCTTGATGTCTTCCACAGATATTTCCCCGTGGTGAAGAAGCAAAGCGCTAGCCCCCCCATCCGTATCGCACGACTGCCCCAGTGCCAACACTTACGATCCGATGGCAGCGTCGAGCGCCGCGCAGTACATACCAATGCGTGTCCGATTACAGTTGTAGTAGTGGCCCCAGCAGCAAGCGTACGCTCTGCCACTCTCCTGCCCCTTCTGCATGAACCGGATAACTTTTTCGCCACGGTGCCGTCCCCTGCCCACCTTGCCCGTTCTGGCCTCAAACCGCGTCCCTGTCCTCGTTTGGAGCTCGGCCGACCCGTGGTCGCCCAGCCAGACACAGGCGCCCCGGAACGTGTTTCCCAGTCGCACCACTCCCTCGTGTGGCTCGAACGCAGACACCATATCCCCTATCCCCAACTCATCTGGATATAACGATGTGCTTCTTCCGGATCCAGCGACCGCGTCGTATTGCCGTGCCGGACAAAGAACTCCTTGCCCCGCGGCCCTTCCATAAACGCTGGCTCCGGCGCTTGTTCCACGTCCACTGCACACACACTTTCTCCATCGAGCCGCTCGAACCTGACCTTGACAAACGGAGCAAACTCCACGCCGATACGATCCCCGATCAGGCTCACCAGCAGTTGCTCAAACCCGTCGAGCGACTGCCCCCTCACAGTCTTGAGATCTCGCTCCAGCCCAAAGACAGCCCCGGTGTCTTCCACGCCGATGATCAAAGTACCACCGGCCGAATTCAGGAACCCTGCAACCGTCTTGAGCACGGAGAAGCGCAGATTCTTGCTGACGCGGCTCCGGATCACATCCCACTGCAGGGTGCTCTTGAACTCTAACGTTGCGCTCTCACCCAGCGGCACCAACTCGGCGATCGAGCGCTCGTGCATCACCTCCGGCTCAGCGATCAAAGCACTCATGTACTCGTTGATCTTGCACGCAATGAGCTCGCGCCGTGCCTCCAAGAACTCGCGATACTTTTCTAGCCGCCACAGATCAGGGTTCATCGGGATAAACTGCTTGATCAGAGCATAGCAGCAGCGTGGCCTCATTGCAGTCATCGCGTCACTGAGGGGCGCAAGCATTGAGGATGCACAGCCGCCCCCTGGGCGGAAGGCAGGGCCGGTGCGTGGTTGGCTGTTTAGTTTCAGATATCAGGGATTCTACGAACTCAAGTATACCCGACTTTGGGCCATTTGCCAAGACTTGGATCACACGCAACAAAAGAGAGCCAGCAGACGTGAATGTACCATCCGATGAGTGCTGGCCCTCTTTGCCAGCTGACGCCCTGACATGAAGCAAGTTTTCTGACCTTTTGCGTTTGCCAAGGAGAAAGAGGCCTTCTCTCGGCCTAGGTAGACAAGCCCTACTCTGGAAACGAGCATGGCTAGTGGGCGTCATGTTGGAAACTTGACTTATGGTCTGCTCCAGTAGGTGCCTTCATCTGCGAGAGCAACATCCGCGAGTTCCCAGACAGTAACCTCAATCCCGTCTTTTTCCCAACTATCAACCAGGATACTATAATATTCTTCATCTGACTCACAGTCACATAATGACGCGAGTTCCAGGCCAATATCTGTTAAAGCGCGCGTGCGCAGTGACTTAGCACGGTCTTGAGGATTGCTTAGCCGGTGTCGGTGGCCATGATAGAGGGTTAAGATTACCTTGCTTGGGCCTAGCTCATTAACAAGACCTACCTCTGCATGAAGTAAGCCAAGGGCTTGCATGTGCAGAAATGTTGCATAAGGCAAACCTCTGCATTTCAGCAAAGCATCTGTTTGATCGGTATAGTAATGGCAGCCTCCCATCCAGCAGTAATTGCAGAAAAGCCTGAACATCGCTGCATCGGACTGGCGGAGCATCCGTACGGTGTTCAAGGTACGCAGTGAGTATGATCCCGGCTGTGCAACTTCGCCGGCAAGCAGACGTGCCCAGAGCTTCTGCATTTCCTCGTTGCCTATGTCCTGGCAGTGGTTGAAGAACTGTATCATCCAGTCCTCGTCTGTTTCTTCGTCGGTCACGGACTCTGGTAGCTGGTGCGCGGCCTGGCTGATTATCGATTCGATGTTTCTTTGTCGGCGTAACTCGAGGAGGTTGATTCTGTGTTCCATGCGCAGCTCGAGATCTCTAACTCGCGCGTCGCCGTCTGCACGTATAAGAGCGGCCTTCGCTTCCGCCCTTGCCTGCTCGATAATGGCATCGGCGTCTGCTTTTGCCTTCTTGCGAATCCGTGTAGGATCCCAGAGGGTGCCAACAGCCTTTTGAACACTTTCAATAAGCTTGACAACGGGTTCAGAGAGAGGCTTTAAGTCTATGATAAAAGGCGTATCTGGCATTGTCACCTTTCCTCTCTAAGCTCATATCACGGAGGTACCCTCAACCACCTGGTTCTAAGCGCGTGCAGGTCGGCTAAGGCTTTATTAGGGCAACAAAGGTGGCGACAGTTGACTTTCATGCGTCTTGGCGCTCCATTAGGCCTCGAGCAACAGGCCAGCTGCTTCTTCGTTAAGTTGCTCTCTCGAAACCGGCTGCGGAAGCCCGAATTTCTCCGCTGCACGCATATCGATATCGGACGCAGAGCGAACCAAGAATGTCAAATCATCCACTGCATCCAAGCTCAGCTTCATAGTCTCGCCTGGTCTCATGTTGAGGTCAGGCACCCGAGACAAGAAAATACGATTCACAACACCTCGGTTGTGAACGAGCAGGTTTCTGACCTCAATGATTCGAACCGCCCGCTCGTACTGATCATCCTTTGCAAACAGGTCGAACTTTAGTCTGCTAGACAGATGCGCTGCCAAATCCTTCATACCTTTGTAAGAGAGCCTATAGACGAGCCGTTCCGCCAGCCCAGAGATGAGATCATCCATGCTTTCATATTGGAGTACTTCCTCGACGCTGACCTGTTCCTGAGATTTCATCGTTTCCGGTCTCATTTGGAAAATAAGCGCCAAGAGTTCTGATATGTACGTGAGATAGCTATTGACTCCCCGGCAGAATACCATCTGTATTAGCGCCTGCCAGTAATAGGTCAGGACCTCCCCTGCCCTTCCTCTGGGCTTAAGCTCGTTAGCTAGATGAGCGGTTTTAGCATTAGTGAGCGAAGCAAGCTGCATTATTGCATCTGTAGTCTCATCTACGTGCTCAGCTAATACGAAAACAAGGGATACGAACGCGAATAGCTTCTGGATGTCTCGTAGAAAACGAGAATAGGGTTCTGTCATCACCTCAGGTGATAGATATTCATCTTTGCTCTCTTCAATCATCGACATTCCGTCCAAGTCTCGACTGATTCAAATCCGTCCCCGATTCGTGGGGAGGGAGCGGCTAGGCAGCTCTGCGAATGGAGAGAGCGGTTCGGAGTATCGGGATTATCGGAAGCTAGTCGCTGCCTTGAGAAAGTGTCACGTCGCAGATCAGACCAACGAAGCGATCGCTGACACGGCTAGGTACAAGTACCAGCTAAGCGTTACCACATCCTCTTCACAGGATTGTTAACCACTTTTCCTTTCGTCAAAAGGTCGATGTAAAGCTCTTGGAAAGCGGATGTGAGTTCGTTGATGCGAGTGTTGAAAGCAATGAACTGGGTTTCATCATATTCTTGGCGCCGGAACCCGAAGCCACGGCTTTCGCGGCAGGTGACCCTCATTCGAGTGATCTTATCTGGCGAGCTGCCCGCACCCCAGATGGAATGGGTTATTCTGTTTCGCTCTTCTTCGATCTGACCGGCCTTCTTGAGGAGCTGCTTGAGCACCTGGAAGTCATCGTCCTCCCCATGGCGGTCGACATAAAGGCCAACCACAGTTGCTCTAAGCCTGGCAAAGGAAAGCTGGCTAGCGATGATCTGGCCGACCCGTTGATGCTCACGGATCAGCCCGCCTAGCAGTATCTGGATCTGAAGTTCGAGCATGGCGAAGGAGACTGTCATATCTCCTATCTGCGTCAGAAGCTTTGGTGGACCCGGGTGCTTGAGCATGTGAATTGGCCCCCTCCAGATGGATCCTGTTGCCAGTCATAGTTTGAAACCAAAGAGTTCGGCAATGCGCTTGCCGTGCACTTGCTCCCACTCTTTACACTACACCGCTCCGCAGTACTTGTACAGGTTCATCCGAACATCCTGGTCCTGCTGCACCAGTTGCTTCAACCGTGAACCCATCCTCATCACCAGCCCACGGTCTGTCCCTTGCTCAACCTTCGCTCTCACTTCACCGATCGCCCTCACTACATCCTCACTCAGCCGGTCAACATTGAGAATCTCAACTCCACTCACCACATGAATCAGAGCCGTACCCAATCCAGCCTTCGCGATTCCACTGGGTTTCGGCAGAATCTGGTGAACCAGCCCGTTCCTGTAGAGCTGATATATCTTTTCCCACTCACCCTTATACACGATCGGAAGGTAACCACTCTCCGCTAGTAGATACTTGAAGTTCCTCTCAGTGTTCCGTTTGTTTGCGTCCTTGTCCGGCCTCACTAGAAAGCCAAACAGGTCCGCCACCGCAAACAGAAACAAAGCCAGCGGAACAGTGCACCCCCAAAGGCCTTTCTTCGGGCCTGTACCCTCAGGCCTAATTTCCCGAGTCAGTCTCTGTATGTCCGGCAGCACATACACCGCAATCACGTCGTCGAAAAACCCCCGTACAGTCGGCAGAGCAACCCAATGCGGAGGAGACACCGTGGCTCCGCTGGGGACCGTACCCGCTGCTCCTGCCGAGGAGGAACTCCCCGCGCTCGACGTCGTGGTGACCACGCTCGGCCCCTTTCCCGAGGGTGAGCTAGAACCGCCAGACGGCCCACTTGCCGTAGACGACGGCGTAGAAACGCTGCGTCTCTGCCGACCAACAAGACCAACCGGCCCAGTGACCATGTCGCGTATCTTACTCATTTTGCCGATCTCCTTTTGCTCCGTTTCTCTCAGGCACTGACCCACCCATTTGACGGTGAACGGGCCAACTTGGTACCATACCAGCTCTCCAACGCCATCCGCGTCTCTTCCAAGTCCGGCGCCAGCTCCAAGATCGCCTCCAGGCAACGCCGTTTCTCATCCAGGTCGTCCGTGTTGGCGCACAGCCAGGCCCATGCCCGCACCACCAACCGCACGGTTCGGCCAGCCAGCGGGTGATGATGCGGGCCGACAGGCTGCGCGAATAGTTGATCATCCCATTGCCCTTTCCAGATCCCCTACGCAGCCCTCTCATAAATGCTTTGCCCGGCCCCCCGATAGTTGTCATAGACGTGCTGGTAAATCGCCACGCTTTTCTGCTGGCACATCTCGTCGCTGTAACGTTCCTCGGGTAATCGCCAAACCCAGTCTTTGATGGCCACCAGGACCCCAGCACGGGATCGCTGACGCTTGCGCCAATCGAGGACCAGTTTTCTCTCCTTGAGTGTGGCGAGCAGCTCACGCGCGATTCGCTTGGCTTCCCTCTTTTCCTTTCCACTCAGCTCGAGGTTGGGTCGGGTGAGGATGTCAAAAACAGCCAACTCCTCCTCGGTCAACCCCTCGGTGACCGCTCGTTGCTCCTCCTGATCGAGTGTCTGGGCAAATTCGACCAGGGCCTCAAAGAACTCTTTGACATTGCGCGACCCCGCATTGTACTCGTCGATCAGGCTTTGGAACGCCTCCAGGTAGTCCATCCGACTCTGGTTCAGGCGTACCATGCGGCGCAGCCTGGCATTGAGCGTGCCGCGCAGTTTCTCGGCCTCGGTGCGCTTGCGACCTGTCTTGAACCGCTCGCGGAGAGCCTCAAGGTCGATCTTGCTGAGGTCATACAGCTTGGCCGTCTCGCGGATCACATACCCCCTTGCGGAAACCGACTCATCCAGCAGGTCCTCAACCTTACCCATCACCTCGGAGATATCCGCAGGCGGCGCCAGGCTGCGGATCTTGTCCGCCAGCACCACAAAGACTTTGCGCTGCGGGCCAAAGTCTCCAGCGCGTGTGTCTGGCAAGATGGCCTTGAAGAGTTTGTCCACCTTGCCAGCCAAAGCCAGGTACTTTTCCTTCAGATCATCGTTGACGATGATACTCTCTACCGCGTCGTCCATCAAGGCGATACGCTGGAAGCCTTCGCTGTTCAGGATCGGCTCGATGTCGACGCCCCGCTCCGCGCAGAAAGCCTCTGCCTCCTCAATCGCCTGCTGCAAAAGCTCGACCAAAGCGTCCTTGCTCTGGACGGGTCCCTCCCCCGCCCCCAGTGCCCCGGCGACCCCGGTGCCATAGATGGCCAACGCCTTTTGCAGGTCGCGAAAGATCCCGATATAGTCCACGATCAGGCCGTTGACCTTGTCCCCAAAGACACGGTTGGCGCGGGCGATGGTCTGCATCAGCGTGTGGTTGCGCATCGGCCGGTCGAGGTAGATGGTAGAGCAGGCGGGCACGTCAAAGCCGGTGCGCCACATGGCGCAGACAAAGACCAGGCGGAAGAGATCCTCCGGGTCTTTGAACTTCTCGTCCAGGTCCTCACTCACCATCCGCTTGCGGTGGGGCAGGATGTCCAGGCCCTCGTTCGCAAACTTGCTGACTTGTCCCTGTTCCTGGGAGATGACGACGGCCGTGTCAGTCTCTTGCATAAGGGCGATCCTGGTCTCCAACGCCTCCCGCTCCTCCACATCGGCGCTGGCCAGCTTGCCTTGCAGGTCCTGGAGGACGCGGTGCCAGTATTTCCGTACCTTGTCGTACATCTTGACTGTGGTCAGCTTGTCGATTGAGACGATCATCCCTTTGCCCAGATGCCCTCGGTTGATAAAGTGCTGTACAATGTCCTTGGCCACCCTTTCCAGGCGGTCGGCGCGGGTGATCAGGTGGTACTCGCGGGCAAACTCGCGGGACAGCCTGGCTTCCTGTTCGTCGTCCAGTTCGGCCTCTTCCAGCAGCCGATTCATGTCCTCGTTGAGGTCCCGGTTGGTCAGCTCCATCTCGGGGATGCGGTTCTCATAGTATAATGGAACTGTAGAACCGTCCTCGTTTGATTGCTTGAAAGAGTAGACGCTGACATAGTGGCCAAACACCTGCCGCGTCTTTTCCTCGCCGACGATCAAGGGCGTGGCGGTGAAGGCGATAAAGGCGGCGTTGGGCAGCGCATCGCGCATATTCATCGCCAGCACGTCGTACTGGCTGCGGTGCGCCTCGTCGGTGATGACAATGATGTCACTGCGGTCGGACAGCTTGGGATAGCGTTCGCCCCGCCTGGTGTGGAATTTGTGGATCAGGGTAAAGACGTAGCGGTGATCCTCTTGCAGCAACTGCTGGAGATGATGGCCACTCTGTGCCCGGACGCGCTTGTCCGGCTCGAGCACCGCCCCGGA
>Ga0114930_10000817_pt1 | contig 31990 bp, 31 predicted proteins | sample AnhtaG_FD_87300 | JGI IMG/M metagenome (GOLD analysis project Ga0114930, IMG submission 87300) | Deep subsurface microbial communities from Anholt, Denmark to uncover new lineages of life (NeLLi) - Anholt_01485 metaG | ecosystem: Environmental > Aquatic > Marine > Oceanic > Sediment | place... | reverse complement strand
TGTAAAGACTACACGCCACTGCTTAGCGTTGATGAAGCTAGGAAATTATTGAGAACAACAACGAAACCGCTAGCAATGAATTTTTCTAAAGATGTTGTTGACGAGATAACTGACGATGACCTTAAGCGGTATGTTAAAAACGTTGAAAATTCATTATTTTACATGGAGATAGATACAAAAACTACAGCGAGCTCTATGTTATTTGAGCGTTTAATTCGTATTTTAGCTAATTCTAATGATGTCTCTCATCGTACTGAGGCTGCTAAAAATGTAGCTGAGGCTGATGAAGATACGACGGTTGAAATGACGCATACGCTGGCAAGCGATACAAGTCCTGATGTTAGACTAGCTGTCGCTCAGACCATAAAGCGATACGTAGAGTCTGGGATGTATGTCGATTTTGTGCCGATTTTAATGAAGCTTTGCGATGATGATGATGAAAAAGTTGCTGCTGCTGCACGACCATCAATCGATAAGAGCATGCTTAAGAAAATGCCTAACTCAGGGTATTACATAACTGCTTCAAAAATTGAAAATGATACAGATACATCATTAAATCCATACTACATTAGAGATATCACACGTGCATTGTCACTAAGTAAGAACGATACCCATGATTATCCAATCATCGCTGCGAAAGCATTTAGATTAAGTGAGTTTGTTTTTGTCAGGCACAAGAATGATGTTGCAAAAGTTTATATTGCAACTGAACCTCGTCACAACGCTTTTGAAATATTGAATGCTATTCAATCTGGTGAGATTCCAACAATCTGAACGCTTTGACAGTGAAATGATACAATGAGGCGATATGGCTGATAAGAAGAACGACGGACGCACCGAGCTATTCAAGAGGCTGACACAGCTCTTCCGTGGTGGCCCAAGCATAAAGAGAAAGGTCAGAGCGTTCAGAACGCCTGTTGCATCGAGTGCAGCAGAAGTGTTCAAGAAGAGCTACTCACAGGTGTATAGCAATGCATTGAACGCTTATGGGCAATACGATCGTATGAGCAGATATGCGGATTTCTCGGAGGCAGAGTACACTCCTGAAATCGCTTGTATCACTGGAGACATGATAATCAATACTCCTATGGGAGATTTTACAGCATTAGAGCTTCTTGAAAAGTTTCCTGGTGATGAAATATTTCCCGTGTATTGTTTTGATGAGACAAAACAAACACTGACAATTGGTAATGCTCATCATGTTCGAAAGACAAAGACTGCTCAAATTTATAAGGTATCTCTAGATTCAGGAGATGCTATTCGATGTACTGGAGACCATCTATTTTTGACGAGAGATAGTAGATGGGTTGAAGCTCAAAACTTGAAATGTGGTGATAGACTGATGCCATTCTATCGCAAGAACAGTAAGCAAAAACAAGGGTATAATTCAATTTATACAATTTCAGATGGGTGGAGACAAGAACATCAGTTTGTTGCTGAGTGGATGTTAGGACGTTCTCTTGAAGGATATCCTAATGAAGTTGTTCATCATAAAAATCTTAACAAGTGTGATAATTCGCCCGATAACTTATTAGTCTGTTCTGCAGAAGAGCATAATGCTATTCATGGTAGGGAGTGGAGTGGATATCCTACAAATGAACGTCTGAAGCAAATTGCTGAAAAAATATCTATAGCGAATAAAGGACGTAAGTCTCCATTTAAGGGAGTTCCTGGTCAGAAGCACACGGAAGAAGCTAAAGAAAAAATTTCGATAACGATGACTGAAAGACATGCAACTGATGCTGATTATAAATCTCGTGCTACAACTGGCATGATTGATTTTATGAAATCAGATGAAGGACGAGCAATAGCATGTGAAAAATTTACTGACATGAATCGTCAAAAATGGGATTCTGATGAAGAATATCAGAAGAAGATGATAGAGATATTCTCAAATCGTGCCAAAGAAGCTCATAAGGATGAGAACTTTAAGCAAAAGTGGAGGGATGGACAGAAAGCATATTTCGCTTCTTTGTCTCCGAAAGAACGATCGTTAATGTTTAATCGTTCTCCTGAGAATGTAGCTAGAATTGAATCGATTATTATCGAGACCGCGAAGATATCATCAACATATGAGAAGTTTATTGATTTACTTGATGTTGGTTGGACATTCAAATCAAAGGGAACAAAGTGCTCATATTTGAGGAACTATGCTCGACGCAAGGGATTTAAGAATGGTCGTGAGCTATACAATTTCTACTATCAGAATCATTCTGTTGTTTCTGTTGAGCTCGATGGCATCGAAGACGTTTATGATTTGACGACAGATGTATATCATAATTTTGCTTGTAACGGTGTCATTATTCATAATTCGGCCCTCGACGTATACTCAGAGGAAGCCTCAGCCGCCGACGACCAGAACAACGTTCTTCATGTTTACTCAAACAACCCGAAGATTCAATCGATTCTTAATGAGCTGTACCACGACATCTTGAACGTTGAGTTCAACATCACACCGTGGACACGAAACCTCGTCAAGTTTGGAGACCTGTTCCTTTTCATCGATGTGCACCCTGAACAGGGCGTTCTCAATGTCATGTCGATGCCAGTAAATGAGGTTGAACGTGAAGAGGGTTGGGACCCTAACGACCCATTCGCCGTCAGGTTCAGATGGACGACACAGGGCAATAAGATTCTAGAGTCATGGCAGGTCGCACACTTCAGGTTGATGGGAAATGATGCATTCCTTCCGTACGGTTCATCTGTGCTTGAGAGCGCCAGAAGAATCTGGCGACAGTTGATTCTTATCGAGGATGCGATGCTTGTGTATCGCGTCGTTCGTTCTCCTGAGCGTCGTGTGTTCTATATCGATGTTGGAACCGTCGCCGCCGAAGAGATTCCAAACTACATGGAGGCAGCGCAGACGAAGCTGAAGCGGTCGCCCGTCATCGACAAGTCCTCAGGGCGCGTCGACTTGCGATATAACCCCTTGCCAGTTTGGTCTCAAAGCAGAATTCCGTTGCTTGATGGTAGAACAATCACAATTCAGCAGCTGGCCGAAGAATTTGATGAAGGAAAAGAAAACTGGGTCTATTCAGTGCAGGATAAAACGCATAAAGTCGTACCAGGAAAAGTCGTTTGGTGTGGAAAGAACTACACTGCAGAGCGTCTTGTGAAGGTGTGGCTTGATGATGATACATGGGTGATGACTGCACCCGAGCATCCATTTTTGATGAGGGATGGAACAAAGAAAAGAGCTGATGAGCTAGCTGTTGGTGATAGCTTGATGCCTTTGTATAGGAAATTGAGTGATAGAGGAACCATGATTGGTTATCCTATGGTTTTTGACCCATCATTGAATAAACTTGTTTATACACATCGTATAGTTGCAGAAGATGTTTTTAGTAAAGAAAAAAAATCATTTGTTGTTGACCATGATGACACATCAACAAGTTTAGTCGTGCATCATAAAAACTTTAATCGTTTAGACGCAACACCATCTAATTTAGAGTGGATGACAAATAAAGAACATATTGAGTATCATGCATCATTAGGTAGAGAAAACTTTATTCGCTATAATAAATCAGATGAAAAAAGAGTTAGAACAAGCCATTTGAATCGTGTTTATCAGAAAGCAGAAAGAATGGGCGCGCTATATAATGGAACAGAGCTACACAAGAGTCATAATTTAGTTCGCTCCAAAGCTTTAACTAATTTTTGGGCTGATAATAAAAACAAAGAACGAACGTCAAAAAATATGTCGTGGAATATTTCTCACGGCTATCTTTCATTATTGTTTGATTTTATTAAGTCAAATCCAAATATTAAGAAAACAGATTGTCAGAAATTTATATCTACAAATGAGTCATTTTTAAATGAATTATCATTAGCGAATAGTTCATTAAAAAGACACCCTTCAAAATTTCATATTAGCACAGTTATATCAAAATATAAGCCCACGAAATGTATTGACTGGGACTCGTTTAAGCATGCAGTTATAACAGGTGATATTTGTGTTAATCATTCAGTCGTTAGAGTTGAATTTGTTGAACAACGTGACGACGTTCATTGTATGACTGTTGTCGGACCGAATAACGAAGATGATAGGCATAACTTTGGTATATGTTCAATGTACAAAGACACAGAACGAGGATATAGTGATAATGGGGTTATAGTAGTCAACAGTGTCGACGAGGACTATTTTATACCCGTTCGTGGCTCTGAGTCAGGTACTAAAATTGACACTCTGGCTGGCGGCCAGCATGTTTCAGACATCGCTGACGTCGAGTACATTCAGAAGAAACTGTTCGCGGCCCTAAAGGTTCCAAGGGCATACTTGGGATATGATGAAAGTCTTAGTTCCAAGTCTACTCTTGCTCAGGAAGACATTCGTTTCAGCCGTTCTATCGCACGCATCCAGCGTGTGTTGGTGTCTGAGCTACAGAAGATTGGCATCATCCACCTCTTTGCACATGGATTTGAGGGTGATGACCTCGCTGACTTTTCAATCCATCTATCAAATCCTTCAACCGTTGCACAGATGCAGAAGCTTGAGCTATGGAGAATGAAGTTTGAGATTGCTGGCACCGTTCCAGAGGGCCTGACTGACCGCGACTTCATTCGTAGAGAGATTTTCAAGCTCACTGACGAACAGATTGACTCAATCAAGGAAGGACGCATCTCTGATAGGATTGAGGACATGGAGCTTGAGCAGACCGAGATTGAGAGTGATGGAGGAGGCTCTGGCGGTGGTGGTGGAGGCGCCGGTGGCTTGGGCGGTCTCCCAGGTGGTGGCGGTGGAGAACCAGCATTTGATTCGGGTGGTGCAGATGAAGAGCCTGAGGGTGGTTCATCTGAGACATCATCTGGCACCGGTGGTGGAGATGAATCAGGTGGAGAGGAGGACCTCTTCGCGGGAGACGTTCCTGACGGTCAGCAGCTTCTTACATCTGCAGATGATGACGAAGATGATGCTGTTGGCATAGAGTCTGACGCCGGTGATGATGACGTCAGCACACATGTAGAGCCACGTGGTCCATCACTTGCAAGGGCACTCAATGACATCGGAAAGGCATCTGCATCGAGGTCTGGTAGGAAGGGTCCTGTTGGTACGACACCGTTGTCAAAGGCGCTCTATGACAGGGGGCGCCGTAGGCATCACGGTGCTAGCACGACACACATGCCCGATTTTAGAAGCTCACTCGTATCGCCTCTCGTCTCAGGTGATGATAGCCCAATAGACACGAGGTTCTTTAACGCAAATCCGTTCAAGATGGGTGAGAATCGTTCATTGGGAGACATCATCGAGCCAGTTGCCCAACGTGAGAAGCAGAGGTTGTCGGCCGACGTACGCTCAATGATAGAGATGTTTCGACGCAGCAAACAGTACCAACGGAGCATACATAAGAATGTGATGTCGCAGCAGACTGTGATGACAGAGGGTGAAATCGACCTGATGATTGAGGATGACGGCATCCTCGATATCACGCCTCCAAACGATGAATTGATTGAGAGTCTTTTGGTTGATGAAGGAATCTCAGATGAACCCAAGTCAGATGTAATACTTGAGGGTGATGAAGAATGAAGCCGGCGAAACATAACAAGAAAAGAAATGCAGGGCTGTTGTATGAGTTCCTTGCTCGACATGCCGCGCGTGGGTTTGTTGAGAAGGATGATGTTCGTGTTAAGCGAAGCATCAAGTTGATGAAGAAGTTTTTCAAAGAGGGCACTGAGTTGCATCGTGAGTTTAGGCTCTTTAGGGCTCTTTTCAACACGACAGTCAATGACCGCTCAACTGCGCAAAGAATCATTGAAAGCGCCCGAGCAGCCTCTCGCCAGCATGACTTTAAGCAGCTTGACCACGAAAAGTCGCTCCTCATCAGAAGCATCAATCATACTCTCGGTGATGAGTCATTCTTCGACCAGCGAGTTGATGAGTATCGTCGTTTCGCAACAATCCAGCTGTTGTTAAATGAGTGGCGAGCCCAAGAGGTCTCAGATGTTGTAAGGGTTGCGATACTTGAGGAGGAGCTCGTTGAGCAGCTTCTTCTTCAAAAACAGAACAACGTTCTTGAAGAGACAAGGGATGATGTTGATGATTTGATTGTGAAGCTAATGATGAAAAATGTTTCATCAAGGTATGAGGGTGTTCTGAACAAAGAACAAACAGCAATCATGGACGCATATGTATGTTCCATGTCAGATGACGATGATGGTCGATTGCTAGCGATGCTTGAGTCGCTTCGTAATGATGTTCTGACGATGGTTGATTCGTATGCATTGAAGCACGTGAATGAACAACCCGTGCTTGAAAAGCTTATGTCAATCAAAGAGCTTCTTGCTGAGAGCGTCGTCAGCGTTGATGATGCTACAGTCGCACGCTATCTTAGGATTGCTCGTCTCAAGCAGGAGATGGATGTATGACGCTTAAGCTATTACAAGAGTGGTGTCCTCTTGATTACACACAAGAGACAATCAATGAGGTCAAGAGAACGAACGGTAAGATTCTTTTACGAGGAATCCTACAGAAGGCTGACACGCTGAACCAGAACGGCAGGATTTATCCTCGTGCAGTCCTCGAGCGCGAAGTCTCCAACTATCAGAAGTTCATCAAAGAGCGTCGCTCAGTCGGTGAGCTTGACCATCCAAGCACAAGCGTCGTTGAGCTTAAGAACGGCTCGCACATCATCACTGATGCTCATCTTGAGGGTGATGTTGTGTATGGTACCATAGAGGTGCTTGATAAACTGCCGATGGGTAAGATACTCGCTGGATACATTGAGCATGGTATCAAAATAGGAATTTCATCCCGCGGCGTTGGTTCTACAACCAATGAGGGCGGTCACACCAGGGTGAACGACGATTTTCAGCTCATCTGTTGGGACGTCGTAAGCGAGCCCTCAACGCCTAATGCATTCATGATGAATGAAGGTAGGGTCATTCTTAATGAGCATGGTGGTGTCATAGGCAATCCAAGCCCGAGTGAATTCAAGAGCATCCTAGATAGGCACAAGCGCATCCTGGGTCTTATCGATGATATAATCAATGTTGAGGGTAAATAACCGACATGACAATATTGTGTATAAAGTCTTTTAGCGTTAATCTTGATAAGCCGAAAGCATCGAAGAAAACAAAGCGCGTCATTCAGATGAAGTGCGATGTTTGTGGTGTTGAGTTTGAAAAAAAATATCAACGGAATAATCTTCGAGATGATATCACGTGCAGTCAAGTCTGTGCAGCAAAAAGACGTGAAGCAAGATTGTCTCCAGAAAAAAAAGAAGCTCGTCGTAATAAAAAATCGATAATTCAAACCCAAAAAAATATCCAATATTGGGCATCATTATCAGATACTGAGCGCTCTAATTTAAAGAAAAGAATCGCAAAGGGCACAGTTGAGGGCATGGCAAATATGTCTGAAGAAGATAAAGCCAAGCTTAACATGGCAATCTCTGCTGGTTCAAAAAAGAACTGGGCGTTGAACCATGACTCAATAGTTGAGAAGTGGCGTAAAACGATGTCAAAAAGAGGCACACATCCCGTCTCTAAACCCGAACGTCTTCTAAAAGAAAAGCTTATTAGATTACTTGGGGATGATGATATCGAGACACAGAAAATCGTCAATGGTCATCGAATCGATATTTTCATCAAGTCTCTTAACACGTACATCCAGGTTGACGGTACATATTGGCATGGCTATGGGACAACTGTAGAAAAACTTCTTTCGACTGGATTACGTAGAGATAAACGACGAGCAAATGCAATCATTTTTGATGAAAGACAAACAAGCTGGTTTAAGCTTAATGGTTTCAGGCTTCTGCGCGTCAGTGATGCATGGGTGCTTAATGCAACAGATGATGATATCATGAGTGTCGTTCTACTTAAGCATAGGGCGCTCATATGAGTAACCAATGGCCTGGTTCGGGTTGGAATGATGTCGGTGCGTATGCGCTTCCCGGTATACCTTGGGTGTCTGGTTCAACGCTTCCAGCGGCGACGATAGTTCAGCTAACGTTTCCAGCAGCAACAACATTTTTCACTGTGCGAAACACTGCTGCGGCCGGAAACACAATGACAGTTGGGTTTTCGTTGAACGGTATGGGTCTGACAACGTTGAGGCACAATTTCACTCTCACTGGGGGTCAGGAGCAGAAGCTTGAGCTTCGTACCACACAGTTGTTTTTGAGTGCAACACAGGGCGCTCCAACGTGGGAGGTCGTCGCCGGCCTTTCAACCGTCATGTATAGCAAGTTCCCAATCATGACGGGTTCATATTCTGGAAGCACAGGCAATGCAACGCTCCCGATATTTTCAGGCATAGGGTGATTAAATGAAAAAGAGTGAATTTAAGGCAATCGTCAAGGAATGTGTTCGTGAATGCATTCGTGAAATAATGCAAGAGCAGATTAATCCTGTCGGATTGCATGAAATGTTTGGAAATCATGCTCCGCAGCCCGTAAAGCAGCAAAGACAGCAACAGCCTCTTGGGCTAATCAATCCGATGGATGATGATGGTATGCGTATGCGTCAAGAGCTCATCAACCAAAGGCAGATGATGCAGTCGCAGCTACAGAGACAATCGATGCAGGGTAATGTGATGCAAAGAGAGCTCGCGCCGTTTGGGGACCTTGCGGGTCTGGGTGGCCAGCAACATGATGAAAAGAATTATGCACGTCGATTGAGCACCGGCGAGGGCTACACGAATCCACTCGACCGCATCAAGCAGGCAGCGGCGACACAGCCTCCCGTTAGATTCAATCCTCAGCTTGATGTTCCTGTCGCCGGCGGTGCTCCAAGGCATGCACAGCAGCGTCAGATGAATAATGACGTCAGCTACGCGAGACATGACATGATGGGACAGCCAGACATCAACCTGATGAAGCCACCAAGCCCAGAGGTGCTTCGTGAGATTTATGCAGACACAATGAGGTCAGAGTCATTTGCTGAGCAATTGAACGCTGAGCTTCAACCGCCTCCTGCAGATAGGTTCGCCGCGGCTGTGGCTTCAGCAAACCCTGATGAGCTATTCAACGGTTCACAGAATTGGGCAGCGTTAGCATTTCAATAAGAAATATTTCAGGATTGAGCATATCTATGAACAGCCTGAGGAGAGAATAAGATGTCGAAAGTGTATAAGTTATCAATCAACAGCCTGAAGAAGCTCATTGCCGAAGAGAAGGATGCGCTTCTTAAGGAGATGGGTAAGGTTAAGTCTGGGTTCGGTCCAGTCGGTGATGTCTCTAAGAAGTCAAAGGAGACTAAGGAGGTCGGTGCTGATGAGCATGGCACTGACAAGGTCCACGAAAAGGACATCGACCAGCTGAAGGCTCAAAAGATTAAGGAAGCTCGTGTCCATGAAGCGAGGCTTCTGATGCAGTTGAAGAAGGTCCGTGAGTCAATCAGGGCCAATTCACGTAAGGACAAGTGAGTTGAATTATGTCGATGGTCGAGTTTCGAAATACACTTCCTGGTGATAAGGGACGTTCAGATACGCAGACCATCCAGGCTGCGTTTCCATCAACACCCGCGCTCACTGGATATGATGATTCAGTCGTGTCGATAAAGGTTACGTCATTGCATGATGGTGCAGTCGTTGGGAATCCTGATTTTCCAAACCAGAGCCTCGACTACGTCGATGCACCAACGGGTGCAGACCCGAATAAGGTTGGAAAGCCTGGGGGCGAACCCTGGACTGATTGGGCACCTAACGTGGCTAGCCCAGGGACGTCAGGGATGAATGCAAATGATATTCCTCCTCCTCCCCCGGGAACTCCGAGAGATTCACATGCAGGTTCAATTAAGCTTCCAGGTCAGACATCTCCCCAGATAGCCGACCAAAGAAAGGCAGCCCGAGCTCCTGGCAATCTCATTAAGGGAAAGTCTGGCGCGACTCCGTAAGAAATGCCAAAGACATTCACCCGCTTGATTGGGGTGCGAAATGCATCCAACAATGCCTCAGCGGGTGATGGTCGAACGGGTGCTGGGTATGCAACACTCAAACCCAAGGGTTTGGGCTCAGACACAAATGCACAAACATCATGGCCGTATACGTCTTTAACTGACATCGAAGATGATGTCATCGATGATGATGACGACGCTGATGATGATAGCAGGGTCGCGATTCATAAAAAGAATAGGACGCCGTTGGCTGTTGATAGGTTGCAGCAATTGAACTATAAGACCGGCGCATTCGTCAATGGTTCAACAAGAGGACTGACTGGGATAATGTCTGGCGTCGACCCAATCGATGTCATCGAGTCGTTCGTTAGAGAAGTTGTTCGTCGTCCAAGGCTTCCAAGAGAATTGAACAAACCGATTGGTTATGGTGGCATTGACCCGACAACATCGTCAAACGACATCACGACTCGCACACGTCCTGGGATGACGCTTGGTTCAAAGCAGGGTTGGTTTGGGCCTCCTCCTCCGAAAGAGTCAGACCCATCGACATCTGAGAGATACCTCGACATCAAGGACATCGTTGATTCAGAAGAAGATGAGCCCGTGAGACATGCGACAATGATTAAAAGAAGAAGTCAGAGCAAAGGTGTCAGACAAGAGACTCGTTTTGCTGTGCTCACAGCATACATAGAGATGTTAGCTGAATGATGCTTGTGTCTCGTTGGTGTTTAAATGAACTTTTCACTTCCACGAAGTATTTATTGGGAGAGCTAAACGGGGATTTACATGGGTGATATCTACGATGATGCTATAGCAGACAGAAAAAGGCTGCTTGATGTCGCAGAAAAAAATGCGAAGAATAAGATTGTTGATGCTATAACTCCTCGAATCAAAGAGCTTGTTGAGAACGCCGTATTGGGCAAGCTGAATGAAGAGCTCGGAGATGATGATGATATTTTGCTTGATGTTGATGTCGGCATTGATGATGTATCGGGTGGCCTACCACAGCATGATGCACAGAGCATCGTCCCAGGTCCGGGTTCGATAGAACAATCTGTTGAAATTCCTCCGCTAGCCGTTCCACCAGCCGCTGCATCATCTGTCCCGTCGACAGGAATCGATGTTTCAGCCGGTGAAAATGCGGGTCTCTCACTTCCTGGTCCTGATGGGAAGGTTGTGTTAGACATCGATGCATTCATGTCGTCGGGTGATAATCCTGATGAACAGTTTCAACTAACGCCAGAGTCTATTAGAGCACTTGGTGGTCTTGTCGGTTCAACTGTCATCGACCTAAATGAAGTCGATCAGCGAATCCTTGGGCTTGAAAGCATCATTCGAAGCATCGATTCATCGAAGAATCCCTCGACGAAAGAGCGTGAAACGGCGCGTCAGGTCAGGTTAGAGTGCCAAAACATCTACGATAGCATCCAGTCAGTCAGGGACGTTCTAGATGAGATGCATCTTGCTTCAGTTGAATCGAAGCTTGAGTCCATGTATGGACACATCATGGAGCGGTACACAAACGCAGGGCACATTCGCACAGTCGTCAATGAGATGATGACAATCAATAGAGCAGCAGCGAAGCTCAACAAAATCACTGAATCAGCTGACAAATCGAATGATGTCGTCAAGGAGCTCACGCAGATGATGCGCGAAGTCGTTGACCTACATTCAATCGTCGGAAAGCTGTATGAAACGTTAGATAAAGATGACAGCGTCGATGGAGAGACGCTACAGGGAGTGGGAGCTAATCTATCCACCCTTTATATGGAGATGAAGAACATGGTAACCAAGAAAGGAAAGCGAATCAATGAGGCTGATGAGCTCGAGCTCGGCGCAGACGTTGCTGGCGATGAAGCCGCAGCCGGCGTTGATGCTGACGAGGTGCTTGTTCAGCTTAAACTACCGTCGTCACTCAAGGACATCGGTCCAGGTCAGGAGATTGAGGTTGTTGGTGTTGAGCCAGCAGAGTCTGATGACATGGGCGATGTTGATGAGCTGGGTGCTGAAGCCGACATGGACGACATGGGCGTCGAAATGGGCGGTGATGAAGTCCCAGAGATGGAAGACGACCTAGAGATTGAGGGTGAGATGATGGATGAGACGGAGATGTCTGAATCACGTCTCAATGACGACGATATCATTGAGATTGATGAGGCTGCTCTTGTCGCAGAGATGCGAAAGATGAAGAAGCTTCGTGAAAAGAAGTCAGCTGGTAAGGGTCCGAATGGAACGCAGGGTGGTCATGGTGCCGCCCACTTCGATGCTTTCGGTGGCGGAAAGGACGAGGGTGAATCATTCGTCGATGGCGAAGACCTCAATGCAAATGACCCAATCGGCAGCGATGGGTATCTAGATGAGAATGCTTCACTTTTTGAGGCAGATGAAGACGAGCTTTGTGAGGACGAGGGTGTCTCTGGTTCTAAGAAGCAGAAAGAGCGTCAGAAGAAAGAGATGGGCGAGACCCATCAGAGGGTTGCTTCGAATAAGCAGCCGAGCGAAAAGAGTTTGTCGGAGAGCCTGAAGAAGGCCCGCGTAGAGTTGGCAGAACAAAAGCTGTTCAACACCAAGCTTGTTGCTCTTAATAGGGTCCTACAGATTCCTGGTCTTACCAAGAATCAGAAGTCAAGCGTCGTTGAGACGCTCGATAGCGCAAGGTCCGTCGAAGAGGTTGGCAAGTTATATTCTAAGATTGTTGAGACCCTAAAGTCAAAGGGTAAGGCAATCCATGAATCAACACAGGTCAGCCGTGGGTCAAGCTCACGTCCGACCACATCAGCGGCTCCGTCCAACGACAGCGATTCGCATCCTCTCCTTGAGAGATGGAACAAGATTGCGTTCGGTGGTTCAGAGCCCATCAACGGGTGATTGCAGCGTATTACGTTGCATGAATAGCAGATTTTAGGAGATACGAGATGAGCAAGACCTTTTCGCTGGAATATCTTACAGAGGGCATCCAGCAACGCGACATGAGCGCGGTGGCCCTTAAGCTTTGTGGAAAGTGGGACCGTACTGGCCTACTTCGCGGGCTTGGCGGAGTAAAGAAAGAGAACATGGCACGGCTGCTTGAGAACCAGGCCGCTGAGGTGCTTAAGGAAGTCAACAGCCTTTCAACTGGCGCTGGTGCCCTTGCGGCGTCAGGCGACATTCGCGGATTCAGCAACATTGCGTTTCCGATTGTTCGTCGCGTGTTCGGCGGCCTGATTGCGAATGAGTTGGTGTCAATCCAGCCGATGAGCTTGCCCTCGGGTCTGCTCTTCTACCTTGATTACACATACGGCTCGCATGTCGGTGGTGATACAACCTCAGCGGGTGTTGCTGGTTCTGCGAACGCGCAGACATACACTGCTGGTCGTTCTATCTACAACCAGCCGACTGGTCGTGGAGTCAGGTCTGGTTCGCTTGCGACGGGTGGTCAGTATGACCTCGTCGGAACGTCATTCACGAAGGTGCATAAGACGTTCACTGTTGCGTCAAACGAACTTTGTCTGTTGGCGTCAGGCGCTTACCAGGGCACGGGTAACCTTGTCAATGCTGGTTTGATGCATGCGACGGGAACAGATGCGCAGTTGACGATGTTCGACCCACAGGTCGGAACGTTGATTGAGAACGATGTTGCTAACGGGGCCTTCGACAGCACCGGCCGCTTCCAGTTCCTCATCTTCAACGTCAACCAGTTCCCAGCCACTGTCGACCTAACGAACGTTGATTCGATTGTTCTTCACTCTGTTGGTCTCTCTTCCCTTGGACTTGCGGTCATTCCGCAGACAATCCAGGGTCAGGGCGCCAACAACCTGAACATCCGTCGTCTCAATCAGCTCGGAACGTGGTCAGGCGGCGTGTTCACACCGAACGCGTTGGTTGGACGTTCTGATACGGGTGCTGCGTTGTTGACTGTTGTCTCTGGTGTGTATGCACCCACTGGCATCGCCAATAACTCAACAACCACACAGGCGTTCGGTCTGACTGGTTCCTACGCGGTCGCCGATTCACTCGATGTTGATAGCTCAGACGCCTCTGCGCTGACCATCCCTTCGTTTGAGTCTGACTTTGGAATCAATCCTCCGACACCAATCATCCCTGAGATTGACATTAAGATTGAATCAATCTCTGTGACAGCGACGACCCGCAAGCTACGTGCTCGTTGGTCGCCTGAGCTGGCCCAGGACCTGAACGCTTACCACAGCCTCGACGCTGAGGTTGAGCTTACGCAGATTCTGTCAGAGCAGGTTGCTCTTGAGATTGACCGTGAGATTCTGTCGGACATGCTCCGCCAGGCGAACGGTGCGAACATGTACTGGAGCCGTGCTCCTGGTAAGTTCGTTAACAAGTTGACGGGTAGAGAGATTACTCTGACGAGCTCATTGGCCCCGGGCCCATCGTTCCAGGGTACGGTTCGTGAGTGGTATGAGACCCTCATCGAGACAGTCATCGATGTGGCGAACACAATCCACAGGAAGACGTTGCGCGGAGCAGCCAACTTCATCGTCACGAGCCCAGACGTTTGCACAATCCTTGAGGCTTCGGTCGCATGGCGTCCGTTGATTAGCATTGATGCGCAGGGTCAGGTCTCCAATCCGTTCACATTGGGTGCTGAGCCGGTGGGTACATTGAACAACAGGTTCACGGTCTACAAGGACCCGTACTTCCCGCAGAACAAGGTGTTGGTTGGATATAAGGGCAAGAATTATTTGGAAACGGGTTATGTATACGCTCCGTATGTCCCTCTCATTGTCACTCCGACGATTTTCGCTCCTGAGGATTTCACTCCTCGCAAGGGCGTTATGACACGGTACGGCAAGAAGATGGTTCGTTCGGACTTCTACGGCACCGTTACAGTAATGGACCTCAACGTTATCTAATAATAACAATGACTTAGACTAACGTCTAACTAGACGGGAGGGATTTCGGTTCCTCCCGTTTTTAGTTTCTAGTTAAGACTTTACACCTTAAACAACGTCTAAAGTATTAAATCACAAGAATATTCATATTAACGTAGTGTACAAGTTAGCATCTCACGCATTATTAATTTTACACCTTAGATGACTTTAGGTGTAAAATGACTGTATTGTATTACTATTGTCATCTATGATATTATTGTTTGTGCAGTGTAAAGAATGTAGTAAGAGCTTTATTCGAATTGTTAACCATGTCATAAAAACACATAAGATGTCATATCGTGATTATGTTATTAAGCATGAATATGCAGGCATCGCTCCGCTATGTGGTTGCGGATGTGGCCAAATTCCGACATTTCGAAAAGGAAAATTCAAGCGTTATGTTCATTGCCATGTATCAAATGACCCAGTTCTTCGTCAAGAAATGATTAATGCTGGTAAAGCGGCCGCCGCAGACCCAGAGAAACGAAAAAAGAATTCTGAAGCTGTTAAACGTCGATGGCAAGATTCTGATTATCGTGAGATGATGGCAAATCCTGAATTTCATGCTCGACGTGCTATAGAGTCTCGAAAATCAACAACGACACCTGAATTTAGTGAGAAGATGCGTCAAATAAAGCTTCAACTTTGGAAGGATGAAGAATGGGCAGAAAAACAGCGAGAAAAGTTTTCAAGTGAAGAGTTTAGTGAGCTAGTATCGAAAGCAACGACAGAAGCATTATCTGGAACTGAGATTCGTGAAAAGATGAGCTCAATTGCTAAAAAGGGATTTGCTGATGGCAAACGTACTCCAAAATCGAATTGGTCAAACATCAATGCTGGCTGGCACATCGACCCTCATACCAAAATTTTAACATGGTTTGACAGCGGCTGGGAGTTTGAGTTTGCTGAACTGTGTCATAAGCATGGTGTCGTCGCAATTAGAAAGAACGACCTCATACTTCCTTATACGTTCGACGGTGTTGTTTCGAATTACTTTCCAGACTTCGTTCTTCCAGAGCATAAGCTCATCATTGAGATTAAGGGTCAAGAGTCAGAAAGAGATTTGGCAAAATATGAAGCTGGTGAAAAGTATGCTGTAGAAAATGGGATGGGATACATCGTTATTAGGTTATTCAACGAACGTCGCTTTAACGTTTTCTTACAGTTGTTAAAGGAAGCTGCATAGCAAGTCATCAGATGCTATTCGGCATTGAATGTGCTTCATGTTCTAAGGTATAATATCACATGGTTTCACCCTTAACAGAGAAGCGCTCATTTGACTTCACTGACCACGCATGTCTTGAATGTGGGCGCAAGTGCTCTGGACGTCGTTCTATTGGCAACCACATCAACCGTGCACACGACATTGACCTGATGTCTTACACGCTCAAGCACATGTTCGGTGGTATCAGACCCAAGTGTCTCTGCGGATGTGATGAGCCTGCTCCATGGCATGAAACACAATACAGGTTCTGCGATTTTATCAATGGCCACAATCGTCGTGTTTTTGCAAAAAACACCGTAGATGATAGCGTCGAACAATCGAAGCCAACATCATTGGCAGACGTGCTTGTTTCTCGTGTCAAGGATGCAACTGCGGGGCTTCTAGCACATCGCTCCAACGCATTCAAATTTAAGGATGATGATGACCCAATCATATCACGTGAAGAGCTCATTCGTATAAATGAGACTACGATATTTCCTGATGCTCCGGGCCGTGATTTTACACGTGATGTGCTGAAACCTCTCCTTCATCAGTTTTATCAGGCGTACGTCGCACATCATGGGTGGTTCTACCCAGAGACAGACATGTCTGTGAGTGCTGCAATCGATAGGGTCAAGAACCACAGCATCGATTATCAAAGCGATATCATCTCATCGCTTGGTAATGCAGGTAGCCCGTATCTTAAGGCGATGTTCAAATCATACTGGGACGTTGATGATGGGCCTGTGCGCTCTTTTGATGATTTTAAGAAACGAGACTCAGTGTTGAGATATCGTTTGGGTCTGAACACATCAAAGCCATACACGTATGAGCTGTCTGACGGCATGATTGTGACGTGTCATGAAACGTTTGATATCAACATCAAGAACATACGATACGGGTTCATCGTTCAACGTGCGGCAGTGTCATGGTTTAAGCCCACTGCTGCGTTTGAGATATACAGACGATTTCTTAAGAGCGTCGATACACCTGTAGTCTGGGACCCATCATGTGGATTTGGAGCACGCTTGCTTGGGTTTGTTGCATCGCATCCAAATGGCACATACATCGGCACGGAACCAGCGTCGAAGACATACGCTGACCTGTGTAGATTAAAAAAGTCATTGAACAGCGTTGCACAGAACGTGAAGATTGATATTAGACAGCACGGAAGTGAGGTTGTTCTTGACGGCGTAGCTGATGGTAGCGTCGATTTTGTTTTTACTAGCCCGCCGTATTTTGACAGAGAGTGCTATTTCAATGAACCAGGACAGTGTTGGCTTGACCATCCCAACGAAAGTGCATGGGTGTCTGGATATTTGATTCCCACATTCACTGAGGCACATCGAATTCTTAAGAATGGTAGCCACATTGTGATAAACATCGATGAACAGAACAGGGACCTCATCATTCATGCTGCCCTTGGCGTCGGCTTCATTCAGGAAAACGGGCTCAGATTATCAATTGGACGAGACCATTTCAGTAAGAAGACGGGAAACAGCGGTCAAAAGACAGAGCCGATTCTTGTGTTTAGGAAACCGTGATTCATGACGAGCGTCGTTAATCTTTACAAGGAACAGTACGACGTATACATCGGTCGCCCGGGCAAAGGCCGTGATGGATACTTCGGAAATCCCATCAGGGTGGATGAAGTATGTGATGTCTGTGGTGATGTGCATCATTCATCTGGCGAAACACTGCATTGCTTTGAGGCATACTTCAATGATAGGATTATGAATGATGATGCATTCAAGCTGCGTGTCATTGAGCTCAGGGGAAAGAGATTGGGTTGTTTTTGTAAGCCGAAGAAGTGTCATGGTGATATCATCGTGCGTTATCTAGACACAGAGAATCATAACGACTAGGTACTGTCACATGACGATATTCACGCACACGAACGCACTTATAACGAATATTAGTGCTATGACAACGACTAACGTCGATAATCGTCACTTTCATGTCGGTGATGTTGTCATGGCAAAAAAAGTCCTTCGTCTTTTTTCAAATGACAATCAACACCCATAACATCGTCGACGCTGTGACAGGAGATATCTTTCTTGTAGTTAGCGCTCGTTATGATTTCAATGAATTTAACAACACACAATTGATTGTTCTTTTTAAAGAACAGCTGTTCTTTATGAAATTTGCAAGCTATCATGTTGATGATTACCTTGACGTTATTTCAAGGGCATGAGTTAGTTTAGCAATGAAACATAGCATAGCTGTGTGATACCATGCTTAGTATATGGCACAACAGCCTGATTTTGATGACATGTCTTTTGAAGAGGTCAGTCGCCTCTTTGATAGGGTCTATGATGCATATCATGAGAAGCTATCGGAGCTTCCATCATTCGAACAAGAGAGGATGAGGTCTGAAGAAGACGCATCTAATGCATCTGCTGGTGAGAGGCATCTTGCTAGACGCTTGGATGTGCTTACAGCGACAACGACAAATGTTGTTCGACTCTTGACAGAGATTCGTGACCTGATGAAGGGAAAGACCAACTGATGAAAAACATGATTCCCACCGTCATCGAGATGACGAACAACGGTGAGCGAGCATATGATATTTGGTCTCGCTTGATGAAGGATAGAATCCTTTTTCTTGGTTCTGAGATTGATGACCACGTTGCAAACATCCTCGTTGCTCAGTTGCTTTTTCTTCATAGCGAAGACCCTGAGAAGAAAATCGACCTCTACATCAATAGTCCTGGAGGGTCTGTGACGGCTGGCCTTGCAATCTATGACACGATGCAATTCATCAGATGTCCTGTTGCGACGACATGTGTCGGCATGGCAGCGTCGATGGGTGCAGTCCTTCTCTGCGCAGGAGAACCTGGAATGCGGCGCGCGCTCCCAAATTCTCAGGTGATGATACATCAACCTCTCGGTGGTGCATTCGGACAGGCATCTGACATTGAGATTCGGTCGCGTGAGATTGTGAAGACGAAAAACAAGCTGTCAAAAATCATCGCTAGTCATAGCGGTCAGACAATTGAAAAGGTCATCTTAGATTGTGACCGTGATTGCTATCTAACGCCTGAGGAGGCGCTAGCGTATGGTATAGTTGATAGCGTCGTTGGGAGTAAATGATGAGTAAACTGATTGATAAGTCTCTTGTGTGGATTCCGTTTCCAGGTCTAAACCGAGAGACAATCCTTAATGACCTGACGTCTGATGCGCTTGCCCATCGTGATTGCGGAGACCACGTCTGGGTTGCATCAATGGACCACAACGGCACGCTCTTATACTGCTACGCAGTTAGAGTCGCACCATATCAGCACGGAGATAAAGAGATATCTGTTTGGTACGTTAAGAGAATTCCTGAGTCAGTGGGTCCTGATGTTTATGATTGTCCTGTTGATATCATGGAGATGTGTCGATTGACGAATGCAGACTGGCGACAACAGGTGATGTCGCGCAGCCATTGATATGGACAGGGTTGCTCTTATAGATGTTTGTGATGTCGTCGCCGACCTTTGCGGTGAAACGCTAAGACGACTCGATATCAAGCTTCCGAATGAGATAGTTGATTGGGATATATTCAACAACGTCTCAAAAGAAGACGGAGCTCGTATCAAAGAGCTCTATAACATGCAGTCATTTTGGAAAGAGCTTCCCGTCATTCCAAATGCCCAACAGGGCGTCAATGCATTACGTGAGCTTGGTTATCGAATACACTGGATTACGTCGCCGTGGTATAGCTGTGATAACTGGGAGAACATCAGGCGTGATTGGCTAACGAGGAATTTTGGTACGGGCCCGCTTGATATGACATCGACCGCAGAGAAGTATCGGTTTGACGGTGATATCTTCATTGATGATAGACCGAAACATGTGATGCAGTGGCAGCAGCATCATCCAAACTCACATGCATGGCTTTTCGGTTCACGCCTCAACGGTTATTTTAAGTGGCCCAGAAAGTGTGTGTGGGGTGCAGAAGGCATTATGCCGTGAATATCTGTTGATTGTTGTGATACGATTGATAATATCATGGAATGCTTCGTATGAAAGAAAGAAGCCTCATCTGCAAGGAGTGTGAAAAACATGTCGCTAACACTCGTAATGTTCTGTCTAGGCACATTCGTTCTGTTCATGGGATTGAGTGGCCAGATTATTATGTTAAGCATGAGATGGCAGGCGTTTGGCCAACCTGTGCGTGTGGTTGTGGCTCACGGCTTGAGTGGCACAAGGGTGGGTTTGGAAAATACATCACTGGACATGATGTTCGTGCACAGACGAGTGTCGTTCGTGAGCATCTGAGGCCAGGGTGGATTACTAATCCATTCACGGGTCGTGAAGAGAACATCATGTCTGATGCTGCAATTGCATTCATGGAGCATTGCATCGATAAAAATGACCCAGTGACGTCTGACCACGGGTTCCGTGTCGGATGGGAAGACTCAAAGGGTTCTGTGAAGTTTTTGATACCGACATTCAAGCACATAAAAAAGAAATTGATTCTCATAATTGATGAATGCGTCGATTTAGATTTTAATCGTCGTGTGATTGGTCTCAAGCAGTGGTGTGATATGCATCAACACTCGATGCTTGTCATCAAGCCCACGAAGGGTGGCTTTGATGTCGTCAGTGGTTATCGTCCGAAGGGTATTACCGATGCGTAATACAAAAAAAGTAAGTGAAATGAAGCACTTCATACGTCGTGCAAAAGAGCGCTTCGGGCTTGAGTTGCGGACGTGTGATGTCAACGACATCATATCGAAGATACGGTCGGGCACTGCAATGTTCATAGAAAAGCAATCGCTACGATGCTCATTGTTCTGTGTCGTCATTAATGATGTAGAGATGTTCATTGTGTATGATAAGCATCGAAAGATGATTGTGACATGCATGACTCGTGAGATGATTGAAGAAAACTCTTTACAATGACGACGATGCAAAATAACTGGATAAATGCACGTGACCTTAAAGAGGGTGATATCGTTTTAAGAGCATGTAAAAAGGATGGTCATCGACCACACATGTGGATTGTGCTAAAGACACAGCACGGCACCATAGACCATCAGCATTTTGCAGGCATTGATTTTATCACGTGTTGTGGTGAGCTAAATCATAACGTATTTGAAGACATCTACCAGTTTGCTATATAATCCATTAATGGACATACAGCAATTAATGCCGGCGCGCCCCAAAAAGCCCGCACTTCCTAAGAAGCCCAAGCAGTTTGTTAAAAAGACTGTGACAGTGTGGTCGTCTAATGATGGAACAACAACGTTAGCAGACATACTTCATCTCATTCCAGATGATGTGCCCGCTGAAAACATAAACATCAGCATCACACAGTCGACGGGAAATAGCACAGCAATCGTTCAGGCGTCGTACAGTAACGATGTCATCAACGTAATGTATGATGAGCAGCTTGTTGCTTATGAACAGAGACTCAAGCAATATGAGAAAGAGCTTGTCGATTGGACAACGCTAGATGAAGAATGGTTACGTCAAAAAGAGCATCTTGAGACACATGTTTTGAACTTTCAGCGTGAGATTGTGGCAGCACTGGACGTGCTACATGCTGATTACCTGATACTTAATCATTGATGAAGAAGGAAATTCGCCTAAAAGAAAAGCTGTCATACAACGGGTGGCTTCCCATGGATGATGAGGTCGATGATACACCGGCTGATGCAGCTAGATTGCACCTCGAAGCTCTTGAAGCAATCAGGTTCATGGTAAGGTCTGAGGTGGATGGCCAACATGGTAATGGGCTCAGTGATGTTCTGGGTGCATTGCATGCATTATCGATATGCTATAAGACGGCGCATTGGCTATCAAATGGCGAAAATTTTTATGGCGACCATCTTCTATTTCAGCGCCTGTATGAGGATATCTCTGATGAGATAGACTCTGTTGCAGAGCGTATGGTCGGCGTGATGGGAGATGGAGCAACATCTTTGATGGAGCCTTTGAAGCTACTCACTGTCGCATCAACAATCATCAGCTCATACCCACGCCACGGCGCAGATGTGTCGCTTCTTGACGCAGAAAAAATGTTTCAAGCGACCGTCATTGCTACGTTAAAGAATGCATCATCACCTGGGTTAGAGAACCTGCTACAAGGGATTGCAGATAAACACGACGAACATCTTTATCTGCTTCAACAACGCGAAAAGCGCACCAGCATAGAGGCAGCTTGCATGCAGCCCGATATCGGCGAGGCAAAGAAGAAAAAGCTTCGTGCTCCAAAGACATGGAACATCGGAGGGCCGATATCAACAGACCCTGGGCTCCAAGCGTATGGTTCAAGTAGCACCGCCGGCCAATGATGAATGCTTAAGCAGTATTTCACAGACATCCTTAAGAAAGGGATGACATCATCACGAACGAGCCTTGCACCTCAATCGTTTGATTACGTTCTTAGGCTTCTCATGAAGCATGCATCAGAGTCGCCAATATGCGTTGGTGCAGGTATGCCTGTCCTAGCATTTTCATACGATAGGGCTCTAGCGCTTCCTGAGTCTATGAGACCCTATGCATTTCGTGAGCTTGGTGATGTTGCGCTTTTTATTGCTGGGTTTTTTGTCGGATACGTCGAGCTAACAGGGGGTCTAACGTATTACATCGACATGGGAGGAAATGCATACCAATACGCAGGCGACATGCTTTGTAACCCAGTCATGCATGAACTATCATCAAAGTTCAAGCCAATCGTTGGAGCGTTGAACGACTCAATGCTTTTGACAGACATAGGCCAACGTCAGACGATAGAGCGACTCTATGACATCCATTCGATACATGGGTCAAGCTCTGCGGCCGTCGCGCTTATTAGGTCAGGGTATGTGCCAATCATCAACAAAATTGATTAAAATGTCATATGTCGATTGAACTGAGACTCACTAATGAGCAGAGATTTTTGGTTTTATCAATTTTCGATGCACAATCATTGAAGATAGAAGATTATGTCGGCGTGTTAGTGTGGCATGCAGTGTATACTAGTATCATGGATGATTGGATGTGGAGAGAAATTGATGTAGCAGGTCTTTCTAACCTCCGTAATCCGTATGAAACTATCACAATCACGCTGTCAAATGAACATGCAACTGTTCTAACATCTCAGCTTCTCTTTGCGCTTCGTTCTGGATTGACAGGCGTGTATGTCAAGGGCGTCATTGATGTCATTGAAAAGATTCGAGCCCTTATTCCTGATGTAGTCAAAATTTAAACCTACTTATCACTAGGTGTTTTTGCATCTAGGAGTATAAGTGCCTAATTTTGTTCAAACAATAGCGCCCACCGCATTTGGTTTTTTTGACGCTGACACAGCATTTCAGACTGAAGCAGACGCCGTCGTTGTTTTTGTTAAAAGAGTTCTTGGAGACGATGTTCTTAGCGTTGAATTAACGAAAAAGCAAATATGGACGTGCTTTGAGCAGTCTGTATTAGAGTTTGGGTTTCTAATCAACCAGTATCAGGCAGTATCACAGATACAGAGTTTTTTGGGTGCTTCAACAGGAAGCATGTCTGGCTCTGAACAGAAGTATCCACGAGAAAATCTTGAATTTTTGATGCGTCAAGCAGAGCCGTATGCGATGTATGCTGGTCTCGGCGGCGCATATAATTCTATATCTGGGTCGATAACGCTTCGACCTGGTGTCCAAGACTACAATTTATACACTGAGCTTTTAAATGATACGACGGGCCTTACGTTGGCATCAACATTTGCGTCTGGCTCCAGGATGCGGATAGGAGAGGTCTTTCATTTTAGCCCATCGTCAGCATTTCGTTTTTTTGACTCAACGTCAGCGATAAATTATCTCAATAATGAGTTTGGGTTTGAGTCATTCACACCAGAGACGATATTCTACGTTCTACCAGTTTTTGAGGATATCCTTCGAGCGGGTCAGATGGATATCTCACAACGTGTTCGACGCTCAAACTATAGCTACAAGATAGTTGGAACTCAAATTCGAATATTTCCTGCGCCGCAGACAAACCTAACTGGGGGTGCGATGAAGCTTTGGATTAGAGTGTATCGAATTCCAGATGCTTTACATCCCGATGTACCAGATACGACGATATCAGGTGTATCGAACATTTCAAACATTCCATTCGGACGTTTGACATACTCAACAATCAATCCAGGAATAGCCCATCAGTGGATTCGTCAGATGACGTTGGCGCTATGCAAAGAGGTTCTTGGTAGGGTTCGTAGCAAGTTTCAGACAATTCCAATTCCAGGCACAACGTTGAGCCTAGATGGTGATAAGCTGATTGCTGAGGGTCGCGAGGACCAGACACGATTAAGAGACCAGTTCAAAGAGATGCTTGAAAATCTCACATACGCAAAAATCATTGAGCGTGAGGCCGACAAGGCAGAGAATATGCTTCGCCAGCTTCGATTGATACCACCTCCAAATGGTTGGTCAATCATGATGGGTTGAGATGGTTATACACACATGGTCGGCACTGACCATAGTCAGTCATTTGCTGTGTAGCAAACATATTTTGATTGAGGATAAAGCATGTCGCGATTGTTTTTAACATCTCGAGAAATCGATTTAGTCAGCGATTGGACGAAAGAGGTCATCAGCGACGTCATCGGCCAGAAGGTGTTTTATTACTCAATCTCTGACGCAAAAACAAAGGTACATGACGTATATCTTGAGGCTCCAGACAAAATGTTTGAAAATCCTCTTGAGCTTGATGCATTGGTTGAGTGGCATCCATCGAAACAGCGAACGAATGAATTTGGTATAGAGGACACTGCAGACATAAAAATTTGGGTGCATGCTCGTTCGTTGCTTGATAAGGCGATAAAGCTGTCTATTGGAGATTTTTTCAGCTTTGGTGATACATTCTTTGAGATAATTCAGTTCATCGCATCTGAGGTCATCCATGGCCAGGTTGAGCACAAGACTGGGTTTGAGATAATCGGTAAGCAGGCACGTCAAACGCAATTCGTTAGTAAAGTGTTTGGACCGACAGACGAAAAGTATAACGATGCAGATGCTGTTCAAGAGACGTTCATTCAGCAACGCGGCTTACCGAACAACCGTCTCGGCCCAACGGGTGATGTTCGAGAGCTTCAACGCAAGAATGTCATAGAGCAAACGACTGAGGGCCCACGTGAAGTTTCTAACAGTGGTGCAGACGATAGACCCGGTTCTGCATTCTATGATGAGAGCTAATAGATGGTAAAAAAACGCGACATGCCTCCGAAGAGCGTTCAGGAGATGAAGGACCGTGAAAACCGGTTGCCGACAGGTGTTGAGGGCTCTAACGTTCCTGACGATTTTTCAATTCCCGCGTCTGCGATTGAAGATGTTGATAGGGCACTCTTTAATCTATTTGAAAAGCGCTTAAGGCTAACTGTTAACGTTGGACAGCAACAGCTGAACGTGCCGACAATCTTCGCTGGCGGTGAAAGGGTTTTCATGTTGAAAGGAAATCATCCTCCTCATGATAAGGCGGGTGCATTCATCTTACCGATTGTGTCGATTAAACGAACTGGAATCGACCAATCTCGGCCAGGTCTGATATCTGGTAGAGGAATGGGACAAAGCACTGGCGACCTCGTTATTCGAAAAAGACTGTCTAGCCGCGACCCTAGATACCAATCGATGCTTAACCCGCTCAACATACAAAATCAGGACAACGTTGCTTCTCCAAAAAACGTGTCATCTGACATTGAGCCCGTTGGGTCGATAGCGGGTCGTGTGGCTAGCAGGCGTGGTGCACATCCAACGTTCAACACGTGGACTGGTGAGCTATTGGCACCAAGCCTTGGAAATAACATTTTTGAGATAATCACGATGCCATTTCCACATTTCTATACGGCGATATATGAGATTACATTCTGGACGCAATACGTTCAGCACATGAACTCAATCCTTGAGAGGTTCATGACGTCATATGATGCGCAGGGTAATCAGTTCAGGCTTGATACAGACAAGGGCTATTGGTATGTTGCATATGTTGATGACAGCATCAGCTCTGCAGATAACTTCAATGACTACACGGATGACGAAAGATTTGTTAGATACCGTATGACATGTCGTGTGCCTGCATATCTTCATGGTGCAGAGCGCCACGGTTCAGGAAATCCGTTTAGAAGCTTTCTTTCTGCACCGCAGATATCGTTTCAGATAGTCGCTGGTGGCCCACCGATTCCAAATAACGCTGCATCTCCTGGTGGCTCAGGAGATATTGATAAGTTTACATTACGTGATGTTGATTTGCTTGATAAGCGCGGTGACCACATTGATGATGAACGGACGACGACAGAGCGTGTGCCACAAATAGTTCATGACCCTTTCGGTGACAACAGTAGAACACGATACGTTCGTGTGCTGTCAAGAAATCAACGAAAGGGAGAAACAGTCATGAGTTCTCGTATTTTAGATGTAATTGACGATGTTGAGTTCTAGGTTTCAGTTTTTTGATGTCTCGCACGTAATTATCAGTGTCGTGAAGACCTCACGGGAGTTTTCGTAGTATGGCAAACGAACAAATTTTTAAGTTTCCTGGATTTTTCGAACGAGAAATTGACCTTTCACAGAGGGTGCAATCACCCGTTGGAACGCCAGCTGGAATCATCGGCACAGCAGAAAAGGGCCCAGCGTTCGTTCCAATCACCGTTGGGTCGATGGCTGACTTTAAATCAAAGTTCGGCGGTCTTGATTCAAAGATGTTCGGACCGTATGCTGTCAATGAGTTTTTGAAGCATCGCACTGCTGCGACATACATGCGTGTTCTTGGCGCTGGCTCAAATGACACGACCGTCAATATATCAACGACACGCCTGCAGGGAACTGTCGTAAACGCCGGATTTAGTGTCGCTGGCCAGGCTGCGACGTCAGTTGCGACTGGCTCAAGGAACACCGGTGGAGTTGTGTTTATTGCTGCTCGACACACACTCAGGGGCGGAGAGGCTGCTGGATTTCCGATATTCACGGACAACAACAGCTTCGGGGCAACGAACGTCGACATAATCAGAGGTATGATTATGATGGCGTCTGGCACGAGGCTTGTCATCGCCAACGGTGCATCAAATATCTCTGCTGGTTTCCAAGATAACGCTGATGATGCGACGCTGGGCTCAACTGGAGCAATGGCAAATAAGTTCAAGCTTATCATATCTTCAAGCGCAACAGGATATGGAACTGCAGATTCGCTCCAGGGCGTTAGAATCTTAACGTGTTCATTGAATCCTAACAGCAATGATTACCTTGCGAAGGTCTTGAACACAAATCCAGAGAAATTTAACACAGAAGAGCATCTTCTATACGCAGAGTTTCCAGTTGAGGATGAGATTGCATCTGTTTCAACAGCAACGGGTGCAGTGATGGTTCTGTCTGGGTCTGGTCTGACGTCTGCAACATCTGGTGATACATCACAGACGTTTGCAAATGCATTCGGACGATTCGATACGAGATTCACGACACCGACAACGACATGGTTCATTTCACAACCGTTCGGAACAAAGGAATTTAATCTCTTCAGGTTTGAAACAATCTCTGATGGGAAGTGGGCGAATGAGCGTTTGAAGGTCTCAATCTCTAATATTAGGAAGTCGACAGACCCGACGAACCCATACGGCACTTTTGCCGTACAGGTAAGGGATTTCAATGATAACGACTTTGCGCCCAAGGTGATTGAGCAGTTTCCAAACTGCGACCTCAATCCGTCTAGCCCAAATTACATTGGAAAAGTCATCGGCGACACGAAGGTCTTTTATATGTTCGACGCTGACCTCGAGTCAGAGCGTCGTCTCGTCATCAAGGGTCGTTTCCCGAACAAGTCAAATCTCATCAGAGTAATCATTGATGATGCAGTTGAGAATCGCATATCTCCGAAAGATGCAGTGCCGTTCGGATTCAGGGGAATTCCTGTCATCAATACGTCTGATGCGTTGGGAGACTCTGGTCAGTCGATAACGACTGCAGTCGCGTCACGTCGGCTTCAGGCATACTCAACGACAGGTCTAAGCATTCCAAACATCACTGGGTCAGTCGTTCCTCCTCTGCCATTCACATATAAGGCGACGAGGGGTACAACGACAGAAAATCCTGGATTTGAGGGTGCTCCTGGCGTTAATGAAATCGCCGACAGTCGCGTGTATTGGGGTGTGAAGACGACACGAATCACACCAACTGCATCACTTGATAACACGATTCTTAATCCGAACGTTTCAAGCGTGACGAACCCTCTTGTGAAGTCATATGCAAAGATGCTGGGTATATCGAAGCTTGATACGCTTTTCACTGGCTCTGGTGCAGATGCATTCAACGATAACAAGTTTTCACTTGCACGCGTTGCTTTGGCGAATACATCAATCACACAGCTGACTGGGACTGCAAACCAGCACATGCGTGAAGCAGCGTATTTCCGCTCTACAACGCCGACAGGTCAAAGCTACACTGTAGCAGACAGGATATCAAGCGCTGCTAGAATCACGCTTGCGACACTCGTCAATCTGACGTCATCGGTTGAGTTCAACAGATTCACACCATATGCTAAGTTTACGAACATCTTTTATGGTGGCTTCGATGGTGTAAACATCCTTGATAGCAATGCTGCAAGAATGAATGACTTAGCTGCATCAAGCGATACAGGCGGCGGCGCTGACTCAGCGTATGTTTCACCTGGTCTATCGACGAATGTCAACGGCACTGGTCAATTGAATGGAACAGTTGCGTCGTATCGTGCGGCAGCTCGCATCATGACTGATGAGCTGACAGTAAATACAAACATACTCGCGATTCCAGGAATACGCGATTCGTTCGTAACAGATTATGCAGCGCTTCGTTCAAAAGAGAACGGTCTGATATTCTACATCCAGGACGTTGTTGAGTATGATGAGAACATCACTAGGTTGTTCGATTCTTCACCGACAAAGCCAGATGTTAGACAGACTGTCGAACAGTTCGACGGTAGGGCGCTTGACAACAACTACGCCGCGGCATACTTCCCTGATGTTGTTATCGATGATATCGACAACAATAAAAAGGTCATGGTGCCTCCGTCTGTAGCCGTGTTGGGTGCAATTGCATTCAATGATAAGGTCGGGTTTCCGTGGTTTGCGCCAGCCGGTTTTAATCGTGCAGGCCTAGATTTCGTGAATAATGCAGACGTTAGATTGAATACTGATGATAGAAATCGCGTTTATGATGCAAGAATCAATCCGATTGTGCACTTCCCAGTCAAGGGGACATCATCAACATTCGTCATTTTCGGACAAAAAACGCTTCAACAGGCGAAGTCAGCGCTTGATAGAGTCAATGTTAGACGAATGTTGCTTGAGGTTAAGAGAACCGTTGTTCAAATAACTCGTGAAGGATTTGTGTTCGAGCAGAACACAAAGATAACTCGAGACCGTTGGCTGGCCGCGATAACTCCAAGGCTTGCCATAGTTCAGGCTCAGGCGGGTATTGAATCATTCAAGCTTGTGATGGATGAGTCAAACAACACGCAAGAGGATGCAGACAACAATAAGCTAAATGGGCGTATCATCATCGTTCCGACAAGAACGGTCGAGTTCGTTGCAATCGACTTTATAATCACGCCGACAGGTGTCGCGTTTGTTGAATAATGATGTTTTACGTTTATGTTGATTATCGAGCTGATAATAATCAGCCTTTTTATGTTGGAAAGGGTCGTTGGGCTCGTGTTAGATGTATGACACGAAATAATTTATGGCAACATATAGCGTCGAAGCACGGTGTAAGACGAGAAATCGTTTTAGAAACAAGCAGTAATGATGATGCACTTAGCACTGAGATTCGATTGATTCATGAGCTTGGCACTCGAAATCACATCAATGGCGCCAATATGACAGATGGTGGAGAGGGAAGTCTAGGGTGGGTGCCATCTAATGAGACTCGAAAAAAAATGCGTTTAAAGAAAGTGGGACGAACGCTTTCGAAAAATCATCGCAAAAATCTTAGCATCGCTCATAGAATTCGTTATTCATCAGAAAATGAAAGACAAAAAACTGGTGAAAAATCACGATTAGTGTGGAATAACGTCGATTATCGTAAGATGATGTCGAAAAAAAAAGCTGGAGAACGAAATTCACGTGCAATCTTAAAAGAGCATGATGTTAAGCAGATTAGAGATGCATGGAAATGTGTTGATGTTTCGATACGTGGTTCAACAGCACGTTTTTGTCGTGAATATGCTATTAAACATAGTGTGACGACAGAAAGCATTTTTGGCATTGTCAAGAACAAGTCATGGAAACATATCACATGAGTTATATCTATCATGTGTTGAGCAGCGACAGGAATAGCTAGGAGCGAAAAATGGTTGAACTTACAGGCCGCAGCGCAGGCGTTAGCATCAGAGAGATTGACCTTACGGGTCCTCGGCGGGCAGGCCCCGTTGGTGTGCCAGCGGGCATAATCGGCACAGCTGATAGGGGTCCAGCATTCGTTCCTCTGACGTTTGCAACATTGAGCGATTTTAAAGCTAGGTTCGGTGAATCAGACGGAACGAAGTTTGGGCCGCTAGCTGTAGCTGAGTGGCTACGAAATGCCCAGGCAGCAACATTCATCAGAGTGCTTGGTGTGGGTGATGGTCAAAAGAGAAGCTCATCAGGAGCGAATGCTGGAAACGTGACGAACGCAGGGTTCGTCGTCGGTCAGCAGCTTCCCCTCGATACGGGTTTCTTGGGTGCTAATGGATACGCTAACTCCAATGGTCCTCTTGGTCGAACGCACATACTCGGTTGCTACATGTCAGAGTCAGCTGGTTCGACGATATTTTCGTCTGCAGGAATACAGCTTGCAGGAACGAATCTTGCAGTGCCGATCGTTCGAGGCATCATCATGGCGCCATCGGGTGTCGTGCCGATGCTTTCATCAACGAACGTTGCATCTACAGCACCAACGGCCGCGACGATTGCGACTACGGCTGGGCCGCTGGGTGCAATCACGGGCAGCGTTATTCTGACGGGTGGTCAGCAGAATTTTGTCATTCTTTTGAACGGTCATAAGGGAACTGACTCTGCGTATCCCAACGTCATCACTGCGTCATTCGACCAGACTGCACCGAACTACTTCGGAAACATTCTGAACACAGACCCATACAAGATTCAGGATGCTGGGCATTATCTTTACGCACGGTATGATATTCATCCGACGCAGGCAGTTGTTTCTGGTGTCGGTATAGTGTCTGCTAGCTTGGCTGTTCAACCCATCGCATTCATGACGACTGGTGCTTTAGGTAGGAACGTTGGTTCATCAACAACACCGAGCTATGAGAATTTTGAAGAGAGGTTCATGACACCGGCATCGCCATCTGTCATCTCTCAAAAGTTCGGTGGAAACTATCAGAATCTGTTTAGAATCTGGGCACTCTCTGATGGTGCATACGCAAATAACAGGTTCAAGATTTCAATTGAGAATGTTGCGAACTCACTCGTTGATAATACGTCATACGGAACGTTCGACCTTGTTGTCCGAGATTTTGCTGATACAGACGACAATCGGATAGTCATTGAAAGCTACAGGGGTCTGACGCTTGACCCACGGAGCGATAATTACATCGCTCGTAGAATCGGCGACATGTATGCATACTATGACCTTGACAAGAATCAGGGCGGTCAGAAGCTGGTAGTCACTGGAAAGTATCCGAACGTCTCAAACCTGATTCGTGTCTCAATGGCACAGTCTGTTGAGGATGGTCAGATTGATGCATCTGCATTGCCGATCGGTTTCAGGGGACCGTATCACCTCGTCACGTCAGGGTCAGATGCACTCACTGCGATTGCGTCTGATGGTTCTGCGGATGTGTCGGGTTCATTGACGGTCGCTGGCCAGAACAGTCTTAAGAGGATTGTTGAACCGCCGATTCCGTTCCGCGAAAGCATATACATCGGCATTGACCCGAAGAGAACTGTCAACAAACAGCTCTACTGGGGTGTTCAATTTGAGCAGAAGACATCATTGGCTGAGCCGAATGCGTCTCGTGTGCCGAACAAGACAGTCGCAACGTTGACGAAGTTCTTTCCGTCATTCCAAACGACCAATAGAAATGTTTGGGTCGGTGAGAACAATGGGACAGCCGATAGCGCAGGGACGATTCTAGACAGCGATAGGTTCAATAACAACCT
>Ga0114930_10000816_pt1 | contig 31998 bp, 28 predicted proteins | sample AnhtaG_FD_87300 | JGI IMG/M metagenome (GOLD analysis project Ga0114930, IMG submission 87300) | Deep subsurface microbial communities from Anholt, Denmark to uncover new lineages of life (NeLLi) - Anholt_01485 metaG | ecosystem: Environmental > Aquatic > Marine > Oceanic > Sediment | place... | reverse complement strand
GGCCCGTCGTCATGGCTTTTCTCTTCAGAAGAAGCAAAATCTTATTCGTTCTTTCATGAAACATACTCCTCTTTTTTTACGCCTTAAATAGGACATTACTTATGCAGGTATCAATAATTCGGTGACGGGATACCTGATACCTTAATTCAATAATTCGGTAATCAGGTATCCCGTCACGAAATTATAATTAGAAGCTGTTGACTTTTTTGAATCCCAACAGAGCTTTGACCTTAGTGGAGACAGAATCCGAAATGGAGTAAAACGTGGGCAAAAAGATCAATGTGAATAATGTGGATGTGGTCAGTCCGCCGATGATGGCAATAGAAATCGGTGCCCACATCTGTGCTCGTCGTCCCGCTGCTTCGAAAAACTGAGGCAGTAGAAAGGGGAGGGCCAGTGGCAAAACGCCAAAAATGGTGGTGATGGCTGTCATGATGATCGGCCGCATCCGGTCTTTACCTCCCTGAATGATAGCCGCCGTCTTTTCCAATCCGGATTTCCGCAGTGTCCGGATATGGTCGATCAAAATGATCCCGTTGTTCACCACGATCCCGAACAGGACCAAGAGTCCTAGATAGGATGTCGTATTCAGGGTAATGCCAGTGATGGTAAAAATCATGGCCACTCCGAACAGTGCCAGAGGCACGGTCAGCAAGATCGTGAACGGATGCACGAACGACTCGAAGAGTGACGCCATGATGATGTAGATGAAGATCAGGGCCAGGATGATCGCCATGTTGGATTCCCCTTGGGATTCCTGGAATCGCCTCCACCCAGATCCCAAACTCCATGAGTAGCCGTCAGGGAATTGGATGGTGCTCATGATATTGCGGACGTCGTCGGATATGGCCATCATCCCCTCTTGTTTGGTGTTGATTCTGATGATCAATTTGGACATTTTGTTTTCTTTACGGATCGATGTCGACCCGGCCCTGTAGGAGATATTCGAGATGGCAGAGATGGGAATGCGTTGGGATTGGGTCGGCAGGCTGATGTTTCGGAGATCTTCCTCTGAGAACCCGTCTTCACCTTGTATCTTCAAGATGATGTCGATTTCCCGGTTTTCCGTTTTAAACTTTCCGATTGGCCTTTCAGAGATGGAGGAAGAGATCGTTTGGGCCACCATTCGGCTGCTTACCCCTGAGCTTTCCGCTTTCTTGCGGTCCACCTCGACCATGATCTGGGTGTCTCCTCCCTCTAGGTCACTGGTGATATCCTCCACGTTTTCTATGACTTGGAGTTTTTCGATCACCATCGGAACCAGCTCGGTCAGTTTTGTGTAGTCCAGGCCGATGAGTTCCACAGCTATCCCGCTGGAATGTCCGTGGCGGCCAAAACGCTGGGCGTATTCGTACTGGATCCCGGCCCGTCTGGGCAGCAATTCTTTGAGCCTTTCTTTGATCTCGGTCACCGAGGGCCCTTCCTCTTTCAGATTCAACTCGATACCTCCACGGAACCGTCCCTGCCGCATCCTTCTCACACCGAATTCGGTGGTCATATGTTCGATGGCCATTTCTTCTTTATTCGCAAAAAGAATCTCCTCGTAATTCTGGAAAAGGGCTTTCATCTGTTCCAGCGAAAAACTTCGCGGCATATAGACAGATAGGTTGACCTCCCGCTCGTCACTACTGGGCATGAACTCTCGTTCGATGTTTTTGAGAAGATGGGATGAGATAAAGAAGATTCCTACAGCCAGGCCAACCACAAGTAGCTTTGTTTTCCAGTTTTTTATGGTGAAGCTGATGATACGTTCGTAAAAGTTTGTTAGCTTGACCAACCAGCGCGCTTTTTCTTTGGCCTTACCGGCGAGAAAACGGCTCCCTGCTAAGGGGATGAAGGTTAGGGCAACGATCAGAGAGGCAATCAATGCCAGGGAGATGGTAAGCGCAAAGTCTTGCATGAAGCGCCCGAATCCGGATCGGGACATAAAACCCAACGAGATGAACACGACCAGTGTTGTTAAAGTGGAGGCGCTGACAGCCATGGCCACCTCACTGGCTCCCTGAATAGAGGCCTTCATCGGTGATAATTTCTTTTCCTGCCGCAGGCGAAAGATGTTCTCCAATACCACGACGCTGTTATCCACCAGCATGCCCACGGCCATCATCAAACCGCTGAGAGATATGATATTGATGGTGATGCCGGCACGAAAGATCGTCCGGTAGAGATACATAAAACTGAAGGTGAACACCATGGCCATCGGGATTGCGAGGGCGATGATGATGGTTGTTCGGAATTTTCTCAGGAAGAAGAGCAGGACGAAAACAGCAAAAAGTCCCCCGATGACTCCTGAAATAGTCAGATCTCTCAAGCTCTTAAGGATGTCCGCGGATTGGTCACGGTAGAATATGGTGGTCATGTTTTGGAGAGAGGGCTCTGTGTCATTGATTTGAGCCATCGTGGCTTTCACCTTGTTGCACACATCAACGATGTTGGCGTTGGATGCACGGAAAATCTGGAATCGGACAGTCTCATTTCCGTCCAGGCGGTTATATTCTTCTTTAGGGGGATAATCGTAGGTCACCCGGGCCACGTCGGCGATGGTCAATCCCATGTTGTTGACGGGAAGGTTTTTAACTTCTTCCAGGATCTTCAATTCTCCCGGAATGCGTGCCACATACCTCATCGGACCTTCTTCCACATACCCGGCCGAGATGTTGATGTTGTTGTTCCGGATAGTGTCGATCAAGTCGTTTATGCGGATTGATGAGGAGTAGAAGACTTCGGGCTTAAGATAGACCGTCAGAACTTTATTGCGAATGCCCCGTATATCCACATTGGCCACACCCTGGATCCGTTCCAACTGCTGGGTGATGTAATTTTCCGACCAATAATACAGGTTGTCCAGGTCTCCGGGCAAAGACACACTGAAATTGATAACGGGCCTGTCGTTCATCCCGAACCGCCTGATGCGGATGTTTTCGATGTCGTCCGGCAACTGATCGCGCATCTGGTCGATCCGGTCCCGGATCTCCATCGTGGTCAAGTCCATGTTGGTCCCCCCTTTAAACTGCATGTGGATATTGCAGGACGATGCAGAGGAGGTCGAACTGAGACTTTCTAGGTTATTGATGGTGGCCAGGATGTCCTCTAAGGGCCGCGTGATGATGCGCTCCACCTCTTCGGGAGATGAAGAGGGGTATGGGATTTGTACCATCAGGCCGGGAAAGGATGTATCGGGCATCATTTCCAGAGGAAGTTTGAGAATGGAGATCACCCCGATGGTGATGAAAATAAGCATGGCCACGATGATGGAAACAGGTTTGCGTATAGAAAATTCTGGTAAATTCATGGTTAACTCGTTTTGGCTTTATTTAAGGAGGAGCGCATCTTGATGCTTTTTAAAATGCGCATCAAACGGCTTTCTTTCTCCTCGGTTTCTGTGGGATCTTTGACCACAGCATTATAGACTAGCGGGATAAAGATCAGGGTCAAAAATGTCCCGAAGATCAATCCCCCAATTAAAGTAAGGGCAAGCGGGATACGGATCTCGAATCCTTCGTTGAAATCCAGTGCCATCGGCGTAAGCCCAAGCACCGTCGTGATCGTGGTCATCAGGATCGGCCGCCACCTCACCTGGGCAGCGGTTTTGATGGCTTCTACCTTTGGCATCCCTTGTTTCTGCAGCTGACCAATGTAGTCAACTAGCACGATGGCGTTATTGACGATGATACCGGAAAGAATGATCAATCCGATCAGTACGATCACATTGATGGACATGCTGGCTAAAAGCCCGACGATCACCACACCGATAATACCGAGCGGAATGGTGAACATGATGATAAAGGGCTTCTTGAAGGATTCGAACTGGGAAGCCATGACCAGATAAACCAGAAATACGGCCAGAAAGATGGCAAAGATCATCGAAGAAAAGGCCACATCCTGTTCCATAGTTTGTCCGGCCATGTTGATCGAAACCTCCGGACCGCTATCAACGGAAGCAACGGCTATCAAAATATTTTCTTTGGCCTCATCCAGAGAGATCCCTGCGATATTCCCTGTGATGACCGCGGATTTTTGCTGGAGGATGCGCCGGATCTCTGCCGGCCCTTCTTTGATCTGGATCTCGGCTAAGACTTTTAGAGGCACCATCACACCCAGACCGTTACGGATATTGATCCTTTCGATCTTCTCCACCCTGTCACGAGAATCTTCTGAAAGACGGACGCGGATGTCCACTTCCCTGTCGCTTTCGATAAACCGTGTGGCAACTTCGCCTTCGATCTTATTTCTGAGCTGGGAACCGACCGAGTTGATGGTCATGTCCTGGGATGCAAGAACGGCTCGGTTGAAGATGATCTGGACTTCTGGGTATCCTTCTTCCATGCTCGATTTCACGTCGATGATCCCCTCTATTCCCCGAACCTTTTCCAGGAGTTCATCGGAGACTTCCTTGATCAGATCGAGATTGTTCCCAGAGACAACGACTTCGAGGGGCGCCTTGAATGAGAACAATCGAGGTTTGTAGACCTTGATTTTTGTGGTGGGGAACTTTTCTAGGTCGGCTCTGACCAGGTCCATGATCCGGTCTTCCTTTGTTCCCAGGATGCCGGGTTTTAAACGAATGGTGAATTCGGATAGGTTTTCCCGTTCCTCCTGGAAGGAAATTCCTGCCCGGGAACCTTTCCCGATGAGTTCATACACGCTGTCTATTTCGTCATATTTTTTTAGAGTGTCGGATATATCCGTGATAATGGCGGTATTTTCTTTGAGCGAGGTTCCGGGCTGGAACTCGACATTGATCAAAAATTCTCCCTGAGAAATGACCGGGATCAGTTCCTGGCCCATGAAACGGACCATGAAGATAGCGGCGGCAAATAGAACGACAACACCGGCTATGATGGTCTTTCGGCGTTTGAACGCACTATCCTGGATCTTCTTATAACCGATGTAGAACTGGTCATACACCTTGTCCAGGGGCTTGAACACGATCTTCAGCACTCGGCTTAACCTTTCCTTGGCGTTTTCCCGGCGCATGACCGCGTTGAGCATCGGAACGAGTGTCAGCGAAACGACCAGTGAAGCCAGCAGGGAGAAGGTCACTGTCAGAGCCATGTCTTTGAATAGCTGTCCGGCGATCCCTTCGACGAACACGATCGGAAAAAACACCGCCACCGTCGTGAATGTGGATGCGGTCACGGCTCCGGCCACTTCGGATGTGCCATCCAAGGCAGACTTGTACAGTCCCACACCCTTATCCTTGTAACGCTGGATAGACTCCAACACCACAATGGAGTTGTCCACCAGCATTCCTATCCCGAGCGCTAGGCCTCCTAAGGAGATGATATTCAGGGAAATATTCGAAGAATACATAAGGAAGAACGTAATGACAACGGAAATCGGTATAGCGGCCCCGATGATCAGGGTGCTGCGAAGATTTTTCAGAAAATAGAGGAGAACCATTACAGCCAAAATACCGCCGATAATGGCGGTCTGTTTAACCTCGTGGATAGTGTTTTTAATAAATTTCGATTGGTTGGTGATGATCTCGTATTCCATATTGCGAGGCCGAAGGAGGGTGTTTTGGACCATTGCCAGCTTTTCTGTGACGGCATTGGCCACAAATACGGTGTTGGCATCCGCTGCTCTGTAGATAGCGGCTTCGATGCATTCCCGGCCATTGATGCGCGAGATGACCTTGCGTTCTTTGTAACCCCGGAAAACGTCTGCAATGCTTCCCAGGGTGATCTGGACATCGCCCCGCTTTTCGATGATGATATCTTTTATTTCTTCAACGGTTTTGAATTGGTTGACGGTGCGGACCAAAAACTGACTGTCCTTTTGTTTCAAAATTCCGGCGGATAGATTCACGTTTTCCTGTGACAGACGGCTGGCCACAGAGGTGATCGGGATGTTGAGAAGGCTGAGCTGCTGCTCATCGATGTCGATGTGGATCTCGTCTTCCAGGCCACCCGAGATGGAGCAGGCTGCCACTCCTTCGATACTTTCCAAGGCCTGCTTGACCTCCCTCTCGGCGATGTACCGGATGCGACCCAGTTCGGTGTCGCCCGTCAATCCCAGCTTCATGATGGGTTCCTGGTTGGGGTCGTACCGGAGGATAACCGGCTTGGTGGCCCCAACAGGCAAACGAAGAAGGTCCAATTTCTCCCTGAGTTTCAAAGTGGCAAAGTCCATGTTGGTGTGCCAGGCGAACTCGACCGTTACTTCGGACAATTCGGCCCGGGAGACCGAAGAGATACGTACGACGTTGTCCACGACTCCGCAGGTCTCTTCAATCGGTTTGGAGATGATGTTCTCGATTTCAGAGGGAGCGGTTCCGGGATACTCGGTTTTGATGGTGAGGGTGGGGTAGGAGATCTTGGGCAAAAGATTCAGATTGAGTTTCGAGTAGGATATAAACCCGAATATGATCGCTGCGACGGTGAACATAAAGACGGTCACCGGACGGTTGATTGAAAACTTGACGATCTTCATTGGACCACGTCAACTCTTTGGCCGTCTTTGAGCCCTTCGACACCGACAACGACAATGACATCGCCTTCTACCAGGCCGTTCGTTACTTCCACCTCGTCTTCTTCTGTAAGGCCCATGGAGATTTCTCGTTGGGATACCTGATTCCTGTTCATAACAAAGACATAGGTCTTATTCTGCTTGTATAGAATGGCTTTCCGAGGGATGACAAGGACGTTCTCCTTCGCCCCGATGGCGATCCGGACTTCCACGAACATCCCAGGTTTCAGTCGGAATGACTCATCAAAAACTTCGATGGTGGTTTTGACCGTCCCGGTTTGGTTGTCGATTCGGGGGTTGATCAACTTAATATCGCCGTTGAATACAGCCCCCTGCAAGACTTCGGTCATCACTTCGGCCGACATACCGACTTCGAGTTTGATGGCGTCGGAGGTGGGAACGTAAACACGGATCAGCAGAGGCTTGAAATCTTCGATGGTGTACACCTGCTCGTTGGTGTTAACACGGTCACCGACTTCGATAAAGCGCTCGGTTATGAAACCTTCGGACAGAGCCCGGATCTTGGTGTAATTAAGCTGGAGCTCGAGGTCTTTATAGCTTTCCTGGCGGTTCTGATAATCCAGTTTTCGTTGTTTGAATACGGCTTCCTGAGTCTGGAATTCCTGTTCGGAAATCAGCTCGCGTTTCATCAACTCCTGATTGCGGGTGTAGTTCTTTTCTGCCTCTTCCAGGGTGAGCCTGGCCTGTTCCAGCTGTATTTTGGCCTGTTCGAAGCCGATCTTGATCTCGGTGTCATCCAGCAGTGCAAGGATGGTGTTTTCATTGACGTAGGCGCCTTCTTCTTTTACGATTTGTTTCACATAAGCGGATAAACGGGAGAATATTTCCACTTTCCGTTCCGGTTCGACTATCCCGTTGAGGACAAGATAGGAGTTCAAGTCCTGCCTCTGCACGGGCGCCACGCTCACAGGAAGGGCATCCCCTCCCCCTTGAAACCTAGCTATCATTTCTTGAACCTGTTCTGGGGGGATCTTTCCGGATTTGATGGCTTCTTTCATCTGGTCCGGGATATCCAGAGAATCGATGTCGATTTCCCCACTTTCCGGGCGTTTCGATCCGGGTCTTTTCTCGCCTGGATTTGCCGGGGAGTTCCTATCTCCTCCCTGACCATTATCGCCAGATTTCCCACAACCCACAGCAAGAGCCAAAAACACTGTCATTACTAAGATTAACAATTTTCTCATCTTTACTCACCTGCACGAAATTCATTCATATTACCTACCGAACTTTTGGTATTTTGGAACGGCTGCGATCTCAGCGCTATTCGTTCCGAATGCGGAGATTAATACCTCTAGCCAGTACTTCTATTAGACGGGAAGCCAACCCTTTTTCTTCCATTTTTTTCTATCTTTTTCCGAATTTCTACATACTCTATATAGTTTATATGAAATATTATACACCATATGGCTTCCATAAAGAAGCTTTCCGTAGGCGTAGTAAGCATCCTTATTTCCGTGATAAATTGAGCTTTTGGGGACATCCCCATATTGGCGGCGAGGATGTATTGAGCACGACTTTACTAAAGGATAAGAGATCCGGACAATCATAGGAACAGAAGCTAGAGTGGTAGAGGTTGGGAGTTAACGAGCGGAGTTCCGGAGGCGCCGAGAAGATCGGTGAGGGAATGGCGTTAAAAATCTTCACGGAAGCAAAACCATTCCAAAAAGCCTATATGAAGCTTTTTAATATCACGGAAATAAGGATGCTTCCTGAGGAGACCGAGGGGATCAGCGGCCTAAATAGCCGGGATTGTCCCGACTGCTCTTGCGGGGGATTTTTCCGGAAATCCCAGAACACCTTGTGAAGACCTGCTTCCTTAGGGCCTTCAAGGTCTCTGACGACTGTGCCCGTGATATCCAGAATGGCGATTTTCACCGGCTCGGACACTTCATTTTTCAAGTTATAGGTTATCGTCGAGCCGGTCGGCGGATTCGGTTTTTTGAATCGCTTGTCTGCTACCCAGGTCCATTCATAAGTCCTGGCCCACTGCACCTCAGGTCTGATATCGAAAAGATGAACCTCCTTTTCTTTCATTTCTGGAGATAACTGTTGCAACGGCGTGATGTTGTCCACGATCCAAGCGCCTCGTCCGTGTGTTCCTGCGATAAGGTCGAAGTCTCGCGGATGGATAAACAGGTCGTGGACCGGAACAGTCGGAAACCCGTTCATAAAACGTCTCCAAGTTTCCCCGCGGTAAAGCGAGATATACACGGCAAACTCTGTACCGGCGAACAACAAGTCCGGGTTTTTGTAATCCTCCCTCACAACATACACCGAACCCTCTGGAAGACCGTTGGTGATTTTTTTCCAGTTTTCGCCGAAGTCTTCCGTTACATAGATGTAAGGATCCTGGTCGTCATGGCGGTGTCCGTCGAAAACAATATAAGCCCTGCCAGCGACATGATTGGATGCCTCGACCCGCTTGACCCAAAAACTTTTGGGTGCTCCGGCCATTTTATCGTTAAGCCATGTCCAGCTGGCTCCGTCATCTTGGGTGAGCTGAACGTTACCGTCGCTTGTTCCCACCCAGATAAGCCCGGGTTTGAGGGGCGACTCATCGATAGACACGATCGCGCTGTACCGGGATTCGGGATCGGCTGTAAGGTCCGGACTTATCACTTGCCAGCTATCACCCCGGTTGACGGTTTTAAACAGTTTATTCCCACCGAAATAAAGCGTGTGGGGATTGTGGGGAGAGATTATCACCGGGGAGTTCCAGTCAAAACGGTATCGCTCTCTCTCCTCCCCTTCTTTCGCCTGAGGAGGCTGTGGTCGGATCATGGCGGTTTGCCAGTTGCGGAGATCCAAGCGCATCAAGTATCCGTTTTGGATCTCGTAATAAACCGTGTTGAAGTCTGTGGGATCGACCTGGCAGACAAAGCCATCGGCATTGCTGAGGGGAAACCAATCGTTGTTCACGATACCCGAACCGCGGCGGGAGCGGCTTGGGCCTCCCCAATTGCCGTTGTCCTGGAGGCCGCCGTACACATAATAAGGCTTTTTCATGTCTGCCGTGATGGCATAAAATTGGGCGAGTCCGATCTGGGTGATGATATCCCAGTTTTTTCCACGGTCATAGGTGATGTTGATCCCACCATCGCCCCCGACGAGGACATGATCGGAGTTGGTCGGATCGATCCAGAGGGCATGGTAGTCGATGTGAGTATCTCCCTGGACTTCGGGACCGATTTTTAAGGTTTTTCCCCCATCTTCGGAATAAGCCAACGGGGAACCGCATGTCCAGATCACGTTTTCGTCATTGGGATCCACACGGATCTGGCTGTAATAGGAGGGCCTGTTGTTGTGCATGTTCATGTGTGTCCAGGTTTTTCCATAGTCCGTCGATTTAAAAATACCGCCCTGGTTCAGTTCGAGTTTTTCCTCCTTTGGTTCCTGTCCCGGCCGAAAGCTGCGCGTTTTTTGTGTGCTGACGAGGGCATACACGGTGCCCGGTTTACCAGGAGCTGCGCTCAGGCCGATGCGTCCCATCTCATCGGTCGGCAGGCCCTTGGTGGCTTTTGTCCAGTTTTGCCCACTGTCCAAGCTGATGTAGATACCGGCTTTGGGACCCCACTGGTCCACGGGATCTCCTGCATCGAAGCGATCTCTCAATCTTTCATGGGCGGCGGCGTACAGGATTTCGCTGTCCTGGGCGTCCATGGCCAAGTCCGTGACTCCTGTTTTATCATCGAGATACAGGATTTTCTCCCAGTTTTCACCGCCATCTGTCGTTTTGAATACAGCCCGCTCTTCGTTGGTGCCCCAAAGGTGTCCCAGGGCTGCCACATACACGATGTCGGTTATCCGGCCACCGGGATTGGCCGGTCCGATCTCTCGCCAGGTGAAGTTTTTCAAAAAATCATTTGATTCGGCCTGGACCGCCTGCCCGTCAGCCGGCAAAAACAATCCCAGAATCAGAATCAAACTTACGACAAAATATTTTTTCGAATACGAATTTCGCAATCGGTCCTCCTTTGGATGAAAATACCTGCAAGTTTTAAGTCAAAGGGAAAAAGACAAAATTTTCCCACATATTTTGCAACTTATTTATTAATTTCGTAAGCATCTCCATTTCCGTGATACTAAAAGGCTTTATATGGGCTTTTGGGAATGGTCTTGCTCCCGTGAAGATTTTTAACGCCATTCCCTCACCGCCCTTCTCGGCGGCTCTGAACTGCGCACGTTAACTCCCAATCTCTTCCACTCTAGCCTCTGTTCCAGTGCTTGTCCGGATCTCTTATTCTTCAGCAAAGTCGTGCTCAATACAGCCTCACCGACAATTTGGGGACGTCCCCAAATTGTTTCCCTCGAAGAACGGATCGTGAAGGCTAAATCTTTAATGGTCGCTTCAATCATCCCCAAAAGCCCCATTTATCACGGAAATAGAGATGCTTCCTTTATTGCAGCTTGATATGGCTATATTCACCCAGACCTGTGGTTCATGATTATTATAAGAAAGCAGAAATGATAGAGTTAGCCCGGATTATTCATAAAAAAAGCATCGGCTTTTTTTATGAATAGTTCAGGTTAGAGTGGTGCGGACTAATCTTGATACTTGAAAGAAATCTTCATTTTTGTTCGATAGGCAGAGACCTTTCCATCTTCAACCTTCAAGTCAAACTCGACGGCTTCGGCAACTCTTAGGTCTTTCAAGGTTTTACTCGCGGTTTCTACGGCGTTTTTTGCCGCTTCGTCCCAGGAATTGGGGCTTGTCCCGATGATTTCAATCACTTTATAGATGCTTTCCATTTGACCCTCCTATTTTGCATTTTACAATAATTACAATTTCGATTTCAAATTTTCCACTTGATCTTGTAGCGCTTGACGACTTTGAACCCTTCTTCATCTTCTTCGATGGTGTACAAGTGCCCTTTCTTCCAGATCATAGGATTCATCTTGAACCGCATCTGAGCGATGTATTTTCCTTCCTTGTCGAAATACTGAACTTTCCGCTGGCCCATATCGTTGACAATGATTTGGTTCTGCTGGGAGAGGAAGAGAGATATCGGCATCCCGAATTCTCCAGGCCCCTGTCCTTTTCTGCCGATGGTTTTTTGAAAACTTCCGGATGCATCAAAAACCTTGATGTTCTGGAACATCTGCTCCTCTATCTCTTCACTTCCCTTTATGACCAAATCTTCTGTCAGCTCGAGAACAGGGGTGTTGTGGATCGGTAACTTCGGATTTTTGACGATGGTTGCGCCATCCTTGGTTTCGATCGTTCCTTTCCACGATGTCTTTTTTTTTGGCACGCGATGCCAAGGATAAGATCGATCGATCTTCCCAATTTATTTGACAATATTGGGGTCAAACCTTGACATTGGACAAAATGGGTTTTGTCTAACGTAAGCTATTGCAGATGAAGGATTATCCTGTGAGAGACGAACTGACCAGCTGTGCCTTCGGGCATTCTGAGTATCAAATCGTCGTCTTTGAGTTCTGCTCCCTCTACCTTAGCGATCATTTCTGGATTTGTGATTCGCAACGCATAGCTCCTGCGCGTAAGTCCCTCAACCTGTATCATCAATCTTGAAGCTTCTTTTTTGACAGAGATCATCTTCAAGCCCTTGTTTCCATCCCCGACTCTTGTTTTCGGGACAACCGGCAAAATTTCCACGGTCGGGATAAATCCCAGGTCGAATTGCATAATGCCGTTTTTTACAGGAATTTCTGTCACGGCCAGGACAACCTGTGCTTTTTCCTTTGTTTCTACTGCCTCCGGCTTACCATCCACAGTGAGTGATGTGAATTCGGTTCCGATTCCCATCGCAGGTGCAAACGTGATTTTGTATCCAGTCGCATTTTTTGTTTGTACTTTCAAAGATATTGCGCCCTCTCTCCTTTCGTAATCGAACGAAAATCTTGCCTGCCCAACGGAATAATCTTTGATGGACACATGTTTCCAGTCTGCCGGAAAGTGAGGGGAAAATGTCATGGATTTCTCCAAAGCATTTCCCTCGAGCCCCAGCAGCCCACGAACAAAGGGAAGAACGACTCCAGCCGTGGAAAATCCTTGATGTGACACCGCCTCCTGGGGCCATACATTGTTTGTACCGGAGAAGACTTCCGTGACACATCCGAGGGCATGGTCAAACGTGTGGTTGGCCGTGGACATCAATAGGTTGTAGCCTTGCAGGGGCATATGATGTTTGTATAAAGCCGAGGTGACCCAACTTGTCAGGAAAGGCCAAACGGCCCCGTAGTTGTAATTGAGAGGCTGAAAATGTTTGCTGTCGATGGAAATGCTCCGGATTCCCCAATCTGTGGTAAGCTCTGCGGAGCACAGCCTCCTTAGACTGCTCCAACTCCGTTCTTCTGTCCCCAATTTCCACATCATGCCCACGGCATTCCAGGGAGAAATTTCTTTGACAGTTTCTCCATCTGTGTTAAAAGCATAGGCATAAAATTGGTTTTTTTCATCCCAAAATTTCTGGCCAAAAGCTTGCTTGGATTTTTTAAATTGTGCCGCTGCTTCCATTGTATATGTGTTATCACCTGTCATTTCAGCCAAGCGTTGCATCCCATAGACTGCCCTAACCCAAACAGCAGCCAGATAGATGTCCGTCTCGATCCCAGTCAATGCCCCGTATTCCAAAGCACCTAAACCCGCTTTTTTGTTGTCCATCAGACCGTCTCTGTTGGCATCTGTGGAAAGGCACCAATCATAGGCTCTCTTCAAGGATTCCCAGTTAGCTTTGATGAATTCAATATCGCCTGTCAATCTTGCATAATCATACATGGCCGCGATGTAATAGGGCGTCGTGTCTCCATGGATGTAGCCATAGAGGTAGTCGTTCCACCAGTCGATGTATCCTTCTGCCTGGGAGAGCTCGTGGGCCATTTTTCCGTCTTTTCTTTGCCATTTTTCCGTGAAAGCCAACGTTTCTCGGGCAGATTCATGCGCGCCGTAGCTCAGAAGGCTGAAGGAATTGATGTAAGCATCGCCTCCAAAAAACCAGCCAAATCCAGGGCGGCCGCTTGTCCCCGATGCTCCCAATCCTGCCACCAATCCCTTCCCCAGGTCAGGATTCTCGACCAGGAGATTATCAAAGGCTACCTTAGCCCACTCAAAGGCCAGATCGAGCTTTTTGTTGGGTGTTTTCACCTGCAAGGTGTTATCCCGAAGGTTTTTGTAGTGTGTGCAATTTTTTCTGTAATACTTTTCTGGATCGCTCTGGAGCCTCTGATAGACCTTCTGCACATTTTTTCTTGGCCCTTTTCCTCCAGCCATGTAGATGGGAATAAACTTGTCTCTGAACATGTTAGGATCGGCAATTTCGATCTTGAATTCGTTCGGCACATCCGAGAGCATGTGTGCCGGTGTGTAGGATAATCCTTGGGCTGCCGGAGATCCTAAAATCCCGTGATTTTGTCCTTTGGATTCTGAGATGATATAGGCCTCTTGCTTGGCATCCCAAAAGGCGAACTGGCCACCCAATCCGGCCGGCCACATGGGCTGCAGCACGGGCAAAAAACCACAGACTATGGTCAGGGGATGGATAGAATCGACCTGGAGCAGAATGATTCCTCCTGGCTCATCGACCGGGGTAATATAAGTTGCATTAACCGTGAAGGATTGATAGGTGTAAGTCAATGTTGTGGCTTCCGGTGTAACGGTGATGTACCGAACGATATCCTTTCCCAGAATAGGCCGTGTCGAACTTCCTACAAGAAAAGAGAACGTGAAATTCCGGAAGATTTTCAGAGGGTATGCCCAGGCTTCAAACGAGCCGCTTTCGTCGGCAAGAACGGCAAATTTCCGACCAACCTTGTCGAAAGGTGTCCCGGGCCTGGCCATGCGCTTGAGAGTTATAGGATTAGACTTCAGTTCAAAGGCGGGGATTGTCCCTTCTTGACCATTAAGAGGAAAAAAGCCCAAAAATATTGCAATAAATGACGATACAAAGGTATTTTTTTTCATCATAACCTCATATTTTTACTTATAATCGCCCTATGGATTGACTTATATCAGAGGGAAATTTTGTTGTCAAACCTATCCAGATTTTGTGCCCGCCCCTTTTTTTTGATAAAAATAAAGAATGGCATTGGAGTTTCCGTTCGATCCCCTCAAAAGATCTGAAGACGTAGAAAATCAAGTCACAAGAGATAATAAGAGGCTTTACTACCGTTTCCGGCCGGCTCCATATTATGGGGGAATAGCCACGGCCGATGCGGTGGGGTGTTCTTTTCTGTGTGCGTACTGCTGGAATTACAACAGGAATCTTTACCCAGGAAGATTCAAAGAGTTTTACACTCCCCAGCAGGTGGCCGACAAGCTTCTCCATATCGCGTATAAAAAATCTTTTCATCTGTTTAGGATTAGTGGGGCTGAGCCAATCCTGGGTGAGAGGACCTTCTATCATTTGATCGAAGTGCTTAGGTTTATCTCTCAGAGAAAGCCTGATTCTATGTTTATCCTCGAGACCAATGGTTTTTTTCTCGGATACAGAACAGACTTGCTGGAGAAATTCAAGGAATTTCCGAACTTATGTGTTCGGATTTGCCTGAAAGGAATCGATGAAGAATCCTTCGAGCAGACAACAGGAGCGCAAAAAGACTTTTATCGCTTCCCCTTAATTGCTCTTAGAGAGCTTGAGGGATTGGGGATAAGAGCATGGCCAGCTCTGATGGGAGATTTTTTTTCAACCGAAGAGATCAGCAGATTCGAAAACTTTCTCAAAGAGAGAGATATTCAGTCAGGATTGGAGTTGGAATGCCTTGAAGCCTACCCATCTGTTCAAGAAAATATGAAAAAGAGAAAAATCAGGGAAATTTGAAATTTTATGCTCTTTTTTTCTTAGTGAACTTGTTGTAGAGCAATGCGAAAATAACACCGATGACCCATGCATCGATAATGGCATACAGGGTGCCGACGATCACTCCACCTAATCCCCACTCTCCGATGTGGTAACCGGGGTATATGGAGTCGATGATTTTCAGGAATTCCACTCCATAGGTTGGCCAGAGCAAGTTTGCGAGCCCAACCAGGAAGACAACAAGTCCCCAAATCGAAGCAACCGCACACCCAAAGCGAATAACATTAAACTTCATTCCCTCCTCCTTTATTTACTTTATATAATTTGGTGCCGGGATACCTGATTACTTAATTCCGGGTAATATCACTTAATCGGAACTTTTATAGGTTCTCCCGAAATATTTTTTTCCCCAATAATTCGGTAATCAGGTATCCCGATACCAAATTAAAAATCATTTTTCTCAAGTGTTTCGATAAAGCGTTCGGCGGTTACCGGAGCGCTTCCTTCGAAGTGGTTGTTGAGGTTCACAAAGGTCAAGACGTTCTGTTTGCGGTTGGTACGGACAATTTGTGCAGCGGCTTTCAGCCCTTTTGGTTTGGGAGATATAACCCGATTCCACAATCCTCCTGTTTTTGTTTCAATCTCCAATCTGTCTCCGCCGTGGAGCCGGATGATGCAAAAATCCGCTGTCGCAGGATGAAATTTTTCGTACACATCCCCGATATGGGGCATGTAATAGCCTTCCAGATAAACATACCCGAGATCATGGTCCTCGAGGAATTTGAAAAAAGCAGGGGAAAGGTAGTTGGGATTGCGGATCTCCACGGCGTATTGATAGCCTTTTGGCACCCTGATGATGAATTCATGGAACTTGTCGAAAAACAACTCTTTCGACGGCATCTTTTTTTTATTGAGGTATTCGAACTGGAACATGATGGGACCCAACTTGCTTTCCATCAATGTCAGCCGCTCGAGAAACCTTTCCAAAAGATCGTTATCCAGAAAATGTTTGTTCGCTTGACCTGCATATTCAGCATATTTTTTCGGCTGTTTGGCATAGAAATGAGTCAGAGTCAACGAGTTCGGGGCTTTGACCGTAAAAAGGAAATCATCGGGAACGCTATCGGCATAAGATTTCACAGCCCCGATATCGGGAAGTTTGATCCCACCAGGGAATAAACTCCAGAACCACTGATCGATTTCTACCGAGTCGAGATGCCTGGAGTAGTCGGCAAGATAGTCATCCGGTCTGTAATTTTTGTCTGCATCATAAAAAAGCCCTTTCCATGAATCGAACTTCCAGGAGCACGTTCCGATTCTTAGATAGGGCTTGTAGTCCTCTGGTATGTTCACCTTCATGACCCGACTCGCTCTCCCCGTCTATCTGCTTATAGCACAGGAATGCCAGGATTTCAATTGTGCATTCAGGTTGCCTATGATGCTTTTTTCGTTTATGATTTTTTAACAGTAATAATTTAAATGTTAAAAGTCCTGCTGATATTGATCATCGCCTACATCCTGTTTGAATTTGCAGAACATGTGGTCATCCCTCTGTTCTGGTTGATCACCAAAAAACAGAGGCGGTCTCCTACAGGAGAATCGGGGATGATCGGTTTAATCGCTGAAGTGAAAGAGTGGGAAGGGACAAAGGGAAAAGTCTTTGTCCATGGGGAACTCTGGAAAGCCGTCAGCGATACCTCTTTTTATCCCGGAGATGAAGTGGTTGTCCAATCCGTTAAAAGATTGGTTTTGACAGTGAAATGCCAGGAAAAATAAATTTACTCAAAACGGAACAGAGCACGAAAACTTGGATCTGTCTGCAGAGAGTGAAAGGCCGGAAAAATCTGCAAGAAGTAAGGATCGGGGTGCCCTGACTCGAAAACTTGTTTTAACATGTCGATGGCCTCGTTTGACTTACCGGACAGCGCATAGACCTCAGCCAAATAGATTTTAGCCCCTTGGTCGTTCAATCCCAAAGATTTAGCTTGGTTGACATGTTCCTCCACCCTGTCGATCCTCTCGCTTGCTATTTCGAGCTTTGCCATCATAAGGGGTATCCACGCCGCTTCCCATTTCTCTCCGACTTCCTTTTCAAGATCGTCGATTCCTTCTTCTGCGATTTTTAGGGCAGCCGCTGATTCACCTGATTCCCTCAAGGCTATGGCCAAGTAAAGGCAAATCGAGGGATAAAAATCCTGCATGCGCCCTTGTTGAACGAGTTCGCGGATTTGCTCGAAATACGGCACAGCCTCTGCAGCTCTTCCCCCAGCCAAAAGGATATATGCCATATTTGGCAATCCCCAAGGATGCTGTGGCTCGAGAGATAGGACTTTTTTGTATGCTTCGACAGCCTCGTCAAATCTGGCCTGGGCGGCCAAAGCGTATCCTAACCAGTGGTGATGGACAGCGATTTCAGGTGCCAAATCCACTACACGCCTTCCGGCCTCCTCGGCCGAAACTGGGTCTCTCCGGAAAGTGAGGTGAGTCCACCAAAGATTCGCAAGAGGGATGCTATTACTCGGGGCAACTTCTGTGGCCTTTTCGAACATGGCCACAGCCTCTTCATACCGGCGTAGATTCCGGAGGATAACTCCGGCATTGTTGTAGCCCTGCATAATGTCAGGATATAGCTCTCGGATGATCCGATATTCTTCCAAAGCAACCTCATAATCTTCGTCCACATACCACAAATTGACCGCTTTGATTAAAAGATATTCCTGATGTGTGATGCCCTCTGCATCTGCGAGAGCAAGTTTGAGTTCTTCTTTCCCTTTTTCCTTTTGGTTCATAAATTGAATGAGCAGAAGACCAAGCGATCCCCTTGCTGCTACAAACTTCGGATCCTTCTCCAGAGCAAGTTCAAAAAAAGAGGCTGCATCCTTAAATTTACCCTCATTCCATTTCGCTTGACCCATCGAAACATAGTGCAAGGCCTCCCAAGAGGATGTTGTGTGTTGGATTATTGCCTTATCCGCCTCTTCGATAGAGTTTAATGATTCTCCTAGACGAGAACGGACCTGCCGGGCCAGCTTGTCGATGGCATTAAGAAGCACCTCTTCTCGGCCGAGGGCAGTAACACGGATCCTATCCACATGTCTTTTTCGTCTTGGATCGATCAAAATAGCCTGCAGTTCGTAGGCTTCCCCAGCTTTGAGGATCCGTGGAACGATCATGGCCCGAATCCCAGAAAACCGGCAGATATCAGATCCCAGTTCTTCGTCAATCCGAGAACCAGGATCCAATCTCATCAATTTTAGGGTTTCTGCCACCTGCCCCTTATCGAAAATACTGGCGTAAGGGGACTGTTGAAGGTCTGCCTCGATAGCAGTCTGCAATGCCATATCGAACACAGAATCTCCGGATTGGTTATCTACGTCAGTTACGAGCAATTTATCTCGTTCATTGAAAGCCAGGCTTGGACGTGTCAGCATCCAGGTCACGAGCACTATTGCGAGCACCAATACCGCAATAGAACTCCCGATTATCATGCGCTTGCGAGGTTGACGGAAGATAACCGTCCGCGTAGGGAGAGTCGCCCCAGTGATCAATTTTAGCTTCAATTCTTCCAAGACCTGAGACAATGCTTTTGCAGAAGCAAATCTTTTTTTGGGATCTTTGGAAAGGGCACGTAGAATTATTTGCTCCAGTTCCTTAGGAACGGCTGTTTCCAACCCTTTGATGGTGTGAGGCTCCCTGTTCAGGATGGAATACAGAATAGCCTGCTCGTTCTCCCCTTTAAAAGGAGGTTCCCCTGTTACGATCTCCGAAAGCACGACTCCCAGCGACCATATGTCCGTCTTCTGGTCGACTTCTTCTCCCCGCGCCTGCTCAGGGGACATGTATGCTGCGGTCCCCACGGCAGTGCCATCTCTCGTGACCCGTGTCGATCCCGAGAGCTTGGCCACACCAAAATCAACGATCTTGACCAGCCCATCAACCGTCATCATGATGTTCGCCGGTTTGATGTCGCGGTGGACGATGTCATGCTCATGGGCTTTGGCCAATCCCTTGGAGACCTGGATAGCGATGTCCAAAGTGTCTTTCAAATTCAGTGGACCTTTTGCGAGCCTCTCCTTGAGGCTTTCTCCGGTGTAGAAAGCCATCGCAATATACATCTGTCCTTCCTCGGTCTCGTCGATTTCGTGGATGGTACAGATATTCGGGTGGTCCAAAGCAGAAGCTGCCTGTGCCTCATGGATAAAACGTTCTCTCGCCCGTTCATTCTGCGTGAGCTCTGGCGATAGGAATTTTAGCGCGACCGTCCGTTTGAGTTTGGAGTCCTCTGCCTTGTAAACGACCCCCATTCCCCCGATTCCCAACCGCTCGAGGATCTTGTATTTCCCGGCGAATACGCTGCCTTGAACCAGCTTATTGGTTGTCACCTGGAGGGTTTTGGTCAGCGAGGAAAATCCGTCTTCCTGTTGGAGAGGAGAGGCACAGTTGCCGCAGAATCGTGTGTTATCTGGATTTTCAAAATCGCATTTGGGGCATTCCATCGCTCATTCTCCCCGTTGATTGGTCAGTAAAAGGTTATCAGTAATAGGGATCTGAGTCAATAAGGCTTCTAAGGAAATAGGCGGTCAATATCCTCTTGCAAGAAAGGCCCAGAATTTGTCTCCCAGTTCCCAGTATTTATTTATGGCTGCGCGGGCAAAGTCGTTGGTGTACTTGGTGAGATACTGTTTGGCTTTGAGGATATCCTCTTCCGTTTTGCCGCCGTTGTAAAGCTCCAAAACTTTTTTTTCGATATCGGGCAGGTCGGTAAAAGCTTTCTCCTCGAATTGTTTTATAGCTTTTTCAATATGTTCTTTTGCTTGTCCCCATTTAAATGTCGCAAGTTTGTTGGCTCTTCGGAAAGCCCAGGCTGCCGAATCGCTGCGAAACCGGTGCTGGGCGCACACCTCAAAACTGGGGGGAAGCTCTGTCACTCCCGCAAAAATGGGAATTCTTGCGCTTTGGCCGGGATTATCAAAAGCGAACCAGCTAATGCCTCCCACTGGATCAGGGAGCCAATCCCGACATTGGGTGATGTGGGAATAGGAACATCCAGCAATTGCGATTGTCCGATACCGCTCCATAACTCCAGGCTTTAGAGTGTTGAGTAAGGTGCGCATATCCCCGGACATCCAGGGGCTGGCGATCGGGCTTTTGACCATTTCATCGCTGCGCCGGGCTTTCACCATAAGGTTTTGGGTCATGTCCCAATCTGTCCCTGCATAAGTTTCCCGGTACATCTTGATGACATCTCTAACCGATACTTTATTATCCGGTTTCACAGAGAAGGGAAGCTCCTCGGCCTCAAAGTCCAAGTTGAGTGATGGAGCTAATGCATTAAAAACAAAATATTCCCTGCTCGAAAATGGTTTCCTTCCGCTGTAGGCTTTCCAAAATTTGAAAGGCTCTCCACTGTTGGGATCCCACCATCCTTTTTTTTCCGCATAGGTAAAAACATTATCCGATGCCAAGTAGTGGTCGGGATCATTCAGATCCAACTCGGCGATTCTGGGGATATTCGCAGAGATCCCGATGTGATCGTCGGGGATGCGGACCGCGGCCCATATCGCTCCCTTTTTCAATAGACCTTCCCCAAAAATCTCGAAGTGCCAGACTTCTTTTTTGTCGGCGATTGTGATGCACTCACCCCCGTCTCCGTATCCGTATTCTTTAACGAGTTTCCCGATAAGCCGGATGGCATCCCGGGCATTCGTGCATCTCTGGAGCGCGATGCGCTCCAGCTCCTCGATCATGAACATGCCCTCCTGGTTGCGGAGCTCTCTCCTGCCTCCGATCGTGGTCTCCCCGATGGCCAATTGATGCTCGTTCATGTTGGGATAGGCGGTGTTAAGAAAGGCATAAGTTTTCTTTACCTGGGGTATTTCCCCTTTTTCTGTAATGCCCCTCAGATCCCATGACGTTTCCGTGTGCATCAATCCGGTGTAGATTTTGGCCATTGCCCCTTCGAAATGCTCTGCAGGGGGCTCTATTTTCACCCAGGTCCGGTAGTTTCCATCACATGTGTGGCATGTGATAACCGAACCGTCGGTCGATGCCAGTTTTCCAACCTGGATACTCGTGCACCCGAATTCAACATCCCCCCATTCCTTGTATTGAGAATTATCTTGAGTGGCCGAGGAAAACAGCAGAAAAGATGCAGATATCAGCAATATGGCCGCGATTATGAATAATCCTTTAAATTTTGTAGTTATGCGGAAAGCTTTCATGGGATCACTCCTTTGACATTTTGTATTCAACCTCTCATTATCAAAATTGCCGCAAAGTCTGTCAACCAAAAAAGTTAGCATTTCTAAAAACTTGATTTATTGATGGAAAACAAAATATGCTAAATGCACAGAGAAAATGGAAAAGTTGAGTCAATTCTACCGGAACAACCGCCCATTTCTGATATTCCTGTTGTGTTGGATTGTCCTCTTTTCTGGGCTCAAAACGATCCAGCACTTTTCTTTCGGAACGAATACCTATGACCTCTCCATATACGATTACATGATGTCCTACACATTAAAAGGGGAATTCATGCCAGAGCCTTTTCACGGTTATTGGGGGAGTCATTTCGCCATCCATTTCACGCCGTTCCTTTTTTTGTTGGTCCCATTTTACTTGCTGTTCGAGGGCCCCTTGTTTTTATTGTACATTCAAGTTTTGGCAGGGGCTTTGTCTGCCCTTGTCCTGTACATCATTGCCAAAAAAATCTTTCCCGAGAAACTCGTCCCGACACTCATTGCCATAACTTTTTTGCTCTACCGTCCTTTCCTCAATGCCTTGATGTATGATTTTCATCCCGAGATTTTTTTCCCTCTGTTTTTGTTTTTGAGTTATTATTTTATCGCGTTAAAAAAGCGGCTGTTCCCTTATTTCTTTTTCCTAATACTTGCCCTTATTATCAAAGAAGATATTCCGATTCTGATCTTCTTTTTTGGGATTTTTCTCTTTTTCAAGATAAAAGAGGATCGAAAAATGGGATTGATTACATCTGGAGTTGCCTTCCTGTATTTTATTGTGGTTATGGAGGCTGCAATCCCTTGCATCAGGAATCAAATCGGAGCAGGAGGAAAATTTGAATTCTACAGCCTCTGGGGAGATCTAGGTGACAATATCTTCGAGGTGGCCAAGAATTTCATAGGCAGTGTTCCCTCCTTATTAGCCTCTTTGCCAGTGGGAGAGATCGGATCCAGTCTTTTTAATATTTTCGCAGCACTATTATTTATCCCGTTGTTTTCGCCTTTGATACTGTTGGCCGTTCCTCCGGTCGGGATCCTGGCATCGAGTCAGTCTCCGATCATGCATGGTTTGGGGTTGCATTATTTTGTCAATATCCTGCCCTTCCTATTCCTTGCTTTTGTTTATGGCTTGAAGAATTTAGAGGGCAAGCTTGCGATCCGGAAAAAACCGATCAAGATTCTGGCCTATTTATGTGTGGCCATATGTTTGATCAATCTGGCCAACACCAAATGGGAACTCTTCAAGTTTTCCCGTTATTCTGGCCTAAAGGATTACAAAACCGTTAAAAGTGTTATCGTTTCCATCCCCGAAGATGCTTCTGTTGCCTCTCTTTCGGCCATCATTCCGCATATCCCAAAGAGGAAAAACATTTCCATGCTTCCTCAAACAAAAGATGCGGATTACATTCTGATTCACTCAGGGATCAACCTCTGGCCCTTCAGCCAAGAAGAATTTGCCCTTTTTCTCGAAACGTTGGAATCAGATGAGAATTATGTGTGTGTCACAGAGGACAACCAGATCCGATTATTCCGGAAGACATCAATCGAGTGAAGATATGATCATTCGATGCGGCCATCCGGTTTTGTTTGAGCAACCCGAACGTGCACACCGTTTGTGTGACGGTTTTGAATTTTGAAGAAAGGAGGGGTTTCCTCAGGCTTTCCGGAAGCCGGCTCGAATCCCGCGATAAAGCGCTTTTATCCACTGCCCACCACATGCTTACCTTAGGATGAAAATTTCAGTAGGAAGTAGGAAAGTTTGAAAAGTTTAAAACTCAATCAATAATCCTGCTCTAACGCTTCTTGGTATAAGAAGTTCATTCGAATACCGCAGACCGCCTGAAAACACGTATTCCGACAGCTCGCTTCCAAAATCGAGCATGTTAAACACACTTCCGAATAAAGTCATATCACAATCGAAAAGCCGGAAGTTGTATCTTAATTTTACACTCATATCAGAGAGGAAATCCTCTCTTGGTCCACCCTTGACACCTTTCATATTTTCGGCCTGGATAGTTACTAAGTAAAACGCCCATTGGTTGTTTGCATAATGCGAGCCTATGAACGCAAACGGATTCCCATCTCGGTACTTGAGACTCGCACTCAAGAATAGATTTTTTATCAAGTAAAAGCCGAAATATAATTTTCCGACAAATGCTCTGTCACCATCCACCCTTCCATAACCGTTAATCCATGTGTTGGGATTGGCCTGACTCTCGTCCAGAATGCCAAAATCATTTGCTCCAGGACCATTACCAAATGCGGTGTTTCCCATCCCTAGATGCGCCATAAAGGAAAAGGAGAAGTACCATTTCTGAGCCTCTTTGCCCACAAGATGAAGCAGAAACTGAAAATAAAAAGGATTGTCCTCGAAACTGGCGTTGGATAGGGAATAATCCGTGAATGGCTCCGAAAAGAAATAAAGCTCTCGATCATTCACCGTTTGGTAAAATCCATATTCATCCTTAAATTTGATCCAGTAGTTGCTGCTGATATTCTTGACAATACTCTTCACATTCAGAGTGAATTTTTGGGAAAGGCGGGCAGAAAGACTCAATAAAAACCTTTTCCTGAAGGGAGTGACAATATCCTCATCGACAGAATGATACTTCCCCCCAGTGTGCCCAAAAACTTCCCCTTCTTCTCCTCTTTGATACCGGAGGTCTTGATTTTCATCCTGCCAAAAATGATACGCACCCCAAGGCCTTTGTCTTTCCAAGAAAAAATTCACATCTTCTCTTATCTCATAAGGCATTTGCTCATAAGCTAATAAGACTTTCAAATCTTTGTTACTGAACTGTATCCCCAGGTCGAAACCAAAAGCAAGAGAAGCCAGGTTGTTTTCCTGATCAACAAACCGGAGAGAAGAATACTGAAACAGAAGCTTAGCATACAGATCAAAGTTTTTCGCGAAAGAAGTCTGCAACACTGTCCCTGCCTTTGCATAGGCATTATAATTCCGGTATTCCTGTCCCCCATCCCAGAGAATAACCAAATATGGAGATTGGTCGAAGCTTATGGGATTATAATCAAAAGCTTTTTCTCGACCAGTGATCGTCGCATGTTTTAAGTCGGCAAATAGTCCGATCTCCGAATCTATGAATTGTTTGAAGGGATAAGTTTTGTCCACAGAGAGTCGGAATACATTTCCGGAGAATGATCCCCACCGTTCGAAAGGAAAAAAGCCCTCGCCGTCGTTGTCTTTCAGATCTTTGAGAAAATTCATCCGCATAGGAACCAAGTTTTCCATTTCGTGTGTAAATGAGAGTCTAACGTTGAATCCATCTTTTTTTAGATAAATGCCTGCAAAATACGACTCATTGTTTTTGTCCAAGGTTTCTTGGGAGAGTCTCCCCAGCTCAGCAAATGCTCTATTTTTAAATAGGGAATTGTAGGCAGCGGTGATGTCTAAAATGCCATCGCTGAATTCTTTCAACCATTTCGACTGCAACAGAAAGAGCTTTCCCTTCTCAGTAAAAGTTTCATCAAATGTACCAAAGTCATTGAACTGTCTTTCGATATCAAAGTAGGTCATAGATATGGAAATGGCAGATTTTATGAACCTTTGACCTATGGAGAAATCAACAAAATAATTGGATAGAATTTTCCTCCGTTCTGAATAAAGAACTTTGTTCCTTTCGTCCGACGTGGAATGGGGACCGGAAAGAATAGAGGCAGCAGGGATAAAGCTTCCCATGTGGGGCCACACCTTGGATATTCCAAATCGATAATAGGTTTTTTCAAGGTTGGGAGAGACAAAATTCAATCCATAATTCCTGAATACAGGCGATTCCCCTTTCAGCTCATACTGTTTTATAGATGAAAGGGGCAGGCGTATGGCAGGCGCGCCGCTTTCTAAAACAGAATTGATGTTGTAGCCATCATGGAACCAATTGAAATCTGTGTAAGAGTCTCCCTCAAAATAAACCCTTGGCGAATCTATCAGGGAAAAACCGTTATTTTCTTCGATGAGAACCGTTGTATCAGGGGCGAAATTTTCAAAAAAGGCCGGATAGAAGTAGGCACCGGGAAGAGTATCGATTTGAAATTCTGAAAACACGAAAATGTTCAGACTCGAGGAATCATCCGTATCACTGGGCAGGACTATTGGAGTAATGAGCAATAGAACGATTGATACGCAAGTTATTCTGGTTTTCATAAGAATTAAAGGAAAAAACTATATACCAAAGCAAGAAACGAAGTCAATCAAACGCAGCCTGAAATTGACAGGAATAATATATCATGAGAGAATTTCCTCATTCATAAAAGTTGCCAAAATCGATGAAAGAAAAGATTCTCTTTATCCGACTGAGATTGCTGGGAGATATCGTGTTCACCATTCCGGCTGTCCAACTCTACAAAAAAAATTATCCAGAAAGTGAAATCTATTACTTAGCTGAGGAGAGATTTCAAGAATCGGCTGAGATCATTCCAGGCATAAACGAGGTCATAACCGTTCCTGACCGGATGGGGATAAAAGAGATTATTCGATTCAGGAAAAAAATAAAAAAATTAGGGATTCAAACGGTCATTGATTTTCACTCTGGCCCAAGGAGCGCTCTGTTGACGTTCCTCTCGGGTGCAAAAAACAGAATAGGCTACCGAACTCCTAACAGAAATTGGGCCTACAATCGACTGGTGCCAAGAAAATCTGAAAACCTCAACGCACACTCGGTAGAGAACCAAGCAAGGCTTCTAACTCCTCTGGGCATCGATACCCAAGAAATACCAGTTTATCCAGAAATCAAAATCAGCAACGAGCATGTTTCCAATAAAATTACAAAAATCGTGGAACTCAATAAAAAAATCGTCATCCATATCGGTGCAAAAAAAAGATACAGGGATTGGGGAATCGAAAATTTCTCCTCTCTGATTAAACTGTTGAGTCAAGACAATTATAATATTTTCCTGATCGGGAAGGGGGAAGAGGAAGAAAAAAGGGGCAAATATCTAAAAGACCTTTATAATATATATGACTTCACCGGGAAACTCTCGATTAGAGAGATACTCTTCATGATAGCACACTCGGATGTATATTTCGGGGCCGACTCAGGCCCCCTTCATCTAGCCTCCCTGACTAATACTCCCATTGTTGCCCTTTACGGTCCCAATATTCCGGAAATCAGCGGCCCCTACAGAAACGAGAATGTGACAATCATCCAATTGGATTTAGACTGTATACCTTGCCCTCAAAAATCTTGCAAGTATGATGAAGTCAAATGCATGACGGGTATTGAAGTGTCTGAAGTGTATCAGGCCATAAAAAAATTCTGAACTAATCCGCCTTCCTGTCTTTTTCTGGATCTGGCTGCTTTAATCCATGTTGCATGGCCCAGAGTTTTGCGTATTTGAGGAATACATAGTACATGGAAATAGTGCAGACTATGAGGCCTGGAATCCCATCCAAAAATCCACGCTGGATGACGTACTGCCTGAAAAATCTCCACATGGGAAGAAAAGTCATATGCAAAAATCCGGATTTGACTCCCTTATCTCTGAGTTCTTCTGCCGCCCAGGTGGCATATCTTCCGTGCTTTTTCATGATCTGCCCAAAATTCCAATACGTGAAATGTTCCAGCTTTCCTTTAAGCTTTCCCACTCGGCCGGTCTCAACCACAATTTCTGAGTGGACTTTCATGTCTTTGTATCGAGATAAATCCCGCTTGAAAAGCCTGAGCACATGGTCGGTTCCCCACCCGCTGCGTTTGACCACATGCCCGAAAATATAATTTCTTCTGTAGATGATATAGCCATCGTGTTGATGGGTTCCTTGCAATTCCTGTTTAATTTCTTCCGCAAGCTCAGGAGTTACTCTCTCATCCGCATCCACGATCAAAATCCACTCATGATTAGCCTTAGGAATTGCCCAGTTCTTGAAATCGGCTGAGTAAACGTATTCCCTTTCTATGATGTGGCAATTGTATTCCCTGGCGATTTCCATGGTCCTATCCGTAGACCCTGAATCTGCAACGATGATCTCATCAGAAATATCCAACAGGGATTCTATACAAGGCCGGATATTCAACTCTTCATTTTTACAAGGGATGATGACGGTTAATTTATGTTTCATGGAAACATTATTACTTTATCACATTTGGATTTTAAACAAAATAATGGGCTTTGGTGCACGAATCCATTGCGGTGTTGTTCAACAATTCCATCAGTTTGCAGAGTCACGCGGAAAACGCATTCTATCGTTACAAGAGAATCATTTGTGAACCTTTGTCGTATGCGGTTGAATAGAATTGCTTGTCATAGGGAGAGGTGCCCATGTTTTTGATTCATGCAACAAAGCCGCTTTTGGTTGAAAATAGTTGATTTTTTTAGGGAAAAGCTGGCACGCTCGGCAGGATTCGAACCTACGGCTTTCTGATTCGTAGTCAGATGCTCTGCTAACAGGTAAATTTCATCTCAGGTGACAATACGTGACAAATTCTTTTGATTAGCGCTGAAGCTATGGGAACACGGTTGAAAGACAAAAAAAGGAAATTCCAGGGGAAAACAGAGAAATCAGAGTGGCTGGGAAGCAGGGATTCCTACCCCCCCGTTTTTCTAACTTATTTAATTTTAACAGTTTACAATCCAAGTTATTGAAAACACGATATTTCATCCTTTTCTATTGTTTCGTATATTTTGATATTTTTTCGCTTTTTTTGCCTTGAAATGGTCACAAAATGGACACAAGCCTGTCTTAACCACTTCGCATAATAGACGCAAGGGACTTAAAATCCGCTGGGAAGAGATTTCGAGTTTTTCTGTAAAGCATTAAAAGCCAGTAATTTACTGAAAAATCAACAAATTCCGGAAAACAGGGGAGTTTTGTATCTTTCCTATTATCTGTATTGTCTGCATTGTCCTGTGCAGAAAGGGGACACAAAAAAGACACGGTGGAGTTTTCAAATCTTCTCAGAAAAAGGCCATTAATATCAAAATCGAAAATGTTTGATTCGATTGAAAGAATCAGGACAACTGCCTTCTTACAATGAATATAAGCACAAGAGGAATAAACACCCATTGTAGCAAAGGAACAATTCCAACTTTAATGTAAGGAATGACAGGCATGAGTCCGGAGTAACCCCAGGATTCAACCAGTCTTACATTAGTAATCTCACTGAATATCGTATAGCTGACTCCAAAAGCAATAAAAAGCTGTATTTTTTTCTTTGTAGGAATAAAAAGCCAAGTTCTGCTTTTAAAGATTAACGATACAAGCCAAAAGCATCCTAAAGTTATCGCAACATCACCAAACGTACAGTGAAGTCGATACCAGATGATGGTGTTTATTTCTGTGCTCCTATCAACATAGAAAGGAGTTTGGAGCACTTCCCAGGTGAAATTCAACAGAAGAGAAAAAAATGCGATATTTAACTCTGGAAGTAATGATAACTTTTTCATATTTTAAATTGAATATTTTTTGACCTTTCCTATGATATCATACGAGGAAATAAGATTTAAATGGAAGTAGGATTGATTTAGATGTTCTTAAAACTTAAATAGTACTCGTGAAGTATATGATTTCAGGAAAATTTAAAGTAATAAGATAGGAGGAACTAAATGAATCCTCTAGTAAGTACAATAACAAGCGGTTTCTTTCTTTTGTTCGGTGCAATAGCAGTTTATACAATGATGAGGAGAATGGGAGGAAAAGAGCTTTCAAAACCAGGAGTTTATACTACGGTTCATAAAATAGCTGGCTGGACCTTCGTGATTCTGTTCATTGCCATGTTCGTATTCATGCTTGAGAGGGTGGAAAATTATTGGGAAGAGTCTTCACCCCGAATAACCTTACACATAACACTTGCTCTTGCTTTGCTTTTGCTCCTAGTGATCAAGGTTACGATCCCTCGGTTTTTTAGCAGGTTGGGAAAAAACCTTTTTCTTCTGGGCACAGGCGTGTATTTAATGGCTTTTTCTCTCGTCACCCTAACCGGAGGATATTATATCATCCGCACAGTTGAGCGGACGCCTTATTTAACGCATGCAGGTCTCCCAGAACATATTTTAGACGAAAATGTGGGAAAGGAACTCTTTATAAACAAATGTTCAGTGTGTCACATGTTGGATAAAATAATGAGACCCAGGAGCACTGAAGCATGGGATACTGTAGTAAACGAGATGGTTTCTCTGGCAGAGCCGCGAATAAGAGTGGATGAGGGGATTCAAATCCTCCATTACCTGACGATGACCCATGTCCCGAAGCAACTTGAAGTTCTGGGGGAAGTTCCTCTGATAGAGAGACATTGTCTTTCCTGTCATGAGGCAAAGGAGATTTTCGTACGTCGTTATAGTAAGGCTGGTTGGAGGGAGATTGTTAAAAAGATGAATGAATACGATCCTGAAATCGTACCATTGGATAAATTGGATGAAATAGTGGAATTTCTGGTTGAAAGCCAAAAATTTAATGATTAAATTTAAACGAAGTTGATAAGATCGAAAAAAGAGAACATTAGACCATTTATTTGTAGCTCCATTATATTGTTTTCATAGATGTCAGTTCGGAATCCACGGAAAAAAATAATAAAAGATTGACTACCGTACCCGGGTATGGTATCATACTAAGGAGGACATTATGAAAGAACATGCAACAATCCATTTAGAAGAATTGTCACGCCTGGACAAGATTGAGGGTCAAATCAGAGGGATTAAGAAGATGATCGAAGAAAAAAGATACTGCGTTGATATTCTTACTCAACTGTCTGCTGTGGCTGGAGCAATAAAGAAAGTCGAAGTAAACATTCTGACGAGACACCTTAAAGGTTGTGTCTATCAGAGTTTTTCAAAGGGAGACCGTAAAGACAGGGAAGAAAAAATTGAAGAGATTATAACTCTGTTGGAAAAAATTAGAAAGTATTAAAAGGAGGTTGGCAATGTGGGGAGATCATTGGATGTTTGGAGGCTTTATGTGGGTATTTTGGATTGCTGTGCTTGTGGCACTATTCTTCCTTATTAAATGGATAGTCCAGCAAAAACCTGGCGATCAAAAACCTGAAGAAGATGCATTGGAAGTATTAAAAAAGAGATACGCAAAAGGTGAGATCGATAAAGATGAATTCGAGCAGAAAAAGAAAGATTTATTACCATGAATTTGTCTTTTATGGAGTTGAATTCAATGGAGAAATTGCACATCTATCTTAATAAGGGAGATGAATTTCAATTTCCCCTGATAGAAGAAAAGATTTCTGTGGGGAGATTATCGGATAACAACATTCATCTCAATGACGCGTTCTGTTCACGTCATCACGCTCTCCTTTATGCCGTCGATAAAGGCTATGTAATTCGAGACAATAACAGCAAAATCGGAACTTTTTTGAACGGAAAGCGAATACCGGGAAGAGCTGAGCTAAAAAAAAGGCGACGAAATCCAAATTGGGAAAACACGGATCGTCTATGAGAAAGAAAACTCTTCCAAATATCAATAAGGAGTGATTGATGAAATTAGTAAAAGCCTATATTAGAACTTTTATGGCAGATGATGTCATTAGTGCTTTGAAAGATCTTAGGGCACCAAGAATTACTGCTATTGATGTAAAGGCACTCGGAGACGAGATTGACCCGAGTGATCTAAAAATCTCTGCAGAATTGAGCTCGACGTACACCACGATGGTTAAAATTGAGATTATTTGTACTGATGATTGTGTAGAAAGAGTAAAGGACACAATTCTGAAGTATGCAAGAACGGGATATAAAGGCGATGGTTTAATTGCCATTTCTCCTGTAGATGAGGCCATTAGTATCAGAACTGGAAAAAATGGTGTTTTACCTTTTTTAGATTAGGAAATAAAGAGAAGAAATTGTAATTTTTTAAGGAGGTGAATGGGAATGAAAGATCCGATTGTGAAAAAAAGAAAGATTGCTGTTGAAAATGTATACCAGGTTTCAGACATCGATCGGATTGAAGAGAGCTTGATGAGGATAAATGGGATGATTTCTATAGATGTAGATGTTCAGAAGAATGTCCTCAGATTAGAATATGATCTAAGAAAAACAAAATTTGAAGTTATAGAGAAATCAATAAAAAAATTGGGTTTGAAATTGTCTCAGAAATTCTTACAAAGATACAAGAGAGGAATGGCCAAATTTACTGAACAGAATGAAATGGATAATATAAATGCTTCAGTGTCATCATGCTGTGATGATCCTAAAGGAAATATCCGGGATTGCAATAGTTGTATTACGCAAGGAAAAAAATTTTAGACTGTGGATATACTATATAAGGGTATAGTAATGTGCATTAGAAATAAGTTCAATTTAAGGAGAAAAAAATGTTAATCGGAGGTATGGGAATTATATGGATTTTAATTTTGGTAGGAGTAGCTTTCTTATTTAGAGAGAGCTTTCAAAAGAAGGAAGAGGGTTTAGTTAAAAGTCAAGGCAGTGCAATAAATATATTGGGTTCTTCTCCCATTTAGTTGGTAAAAGCCTGGATGATTTTAAGTGAAAAGTACCGAAGATCATGGTAGCCATAGGCTTTTCGTTTGATCACCTTGATCTTGTTGTTCACACCTTCCAGCTTT